>JABAOH010028235.1_pt1 | contig 19062 bp, 20 predicted proteins | sample 7062181 | NCBI WGS metagenome assembly JABAOH01 (sample SAMN14538630, study PRJNA623070) | marine sediment metagenome | biome: marine biome [ENVO:00000428]; feature: marine pelagic biome [ENVO:01000023]; material: deep marine sediment [ENVO:00002113]; isolation source: pool of 5 deep marine... | reverse complement strand
ACTTGAGATTACGCCTGCAGAGAGAGAGAGCCCTGTCAGTCTCACTAGTCCAGCGCTTGAAAAGCCGAAGATAAGGCTGAAGAAGTGGGAGAAGATTCCGATCAACGCGGAAAGGAACACAGTGAGGAGGACGGAGGTAAGGATCTCTGTCTTTAGGTCCTCGGTGAACCTCAGGTCTGCGGGGAGGATGCCGAGGTGAAGGTCTGTAGCGATCCTAGCTGAGGAGGCCCCGCTAATGTTTCCCCTCATCTCCATGAAGGCAGGAACTAGAACGAGGAAGCCCGGAAGGCTCTCCAACTCGTTCAGCATGTAGGCTAGACCTAAGCCTGCGAAGAGGGAGCCCGTGATAGAGAAGATCTCTCCTAAGAGGATCTCCTGAACGAGTCTGCCGAGACCTCTTTCTACTCTCGCCATTGCCCTCATCCTCCACGTTCCCCACCTCAACAGTTTAAAGAATCATCAAAGGAGTTATAAGCCTATGAAAGAGACTGCTATTTAAAATTTTGTCGGTAATTTTGTGCATAATATATGGATTATTTTATAAACTGCTCCATCTATCTTTTGCCTTAAAGCCTAACAGTCTCATGATATAAAAAAAGTAATTTCTAAATGGTGAGAAGATCTGTGTGGACCTATAGTTTCAGGGAGGTTAAAGAACTCCTCATAGCGTGGCTCGTCTTAGGGTTTAGCTTTTCTGCAAGATACCTCCAATACCCTACTCAATTTCCCACATATTTCTCCGTTTCTCTCCTCACGGTGGGTGCTGCCTTCGTGTGCCATGAGCTGGCCCATAAGTTCGTGGCCCAGAGATACGGTTGCTGGGCTGAGTTCAGGCTTTGGACTTGGGGCCTTGTTCTCGCCCTTATAATGGCCTTTATCTCGGCGCTTTCTGGTAGTTGGATCATATTCGCTGCCCCAGGAGCGGTCTACATCGTTCCCATGGTTAGACGCGTTGGTTGGAATTTTGATTTTGGGGCCAGAAGTTACGGATTGATATCTTTGATGGGACCATTGATTAACATCCTCTTGGCTGTCCTGTTCTCACCGCTGAGGGGTCTCGGAGGCATCCTCACTTTGATAGGCTTATTGGGATATTCTATAAATCTTTGGCTCGCGATATTCAATATGCTTCCCTTTCCTCCCCTAGATGGATACAAGGTCTTCATGTGGAACAGAGTTGTCTGGGCGGTAATAACAATTCCTCTTATCGCAATGATCTTCTTCTAAACCCTATCTGTCTCAGAGAGTCTATGAATCCTCTCAACACCCTTTATCCTCTTGATATACTCTGCTATAGCTCCGGGCACCAGCTCTTCCCAGTTTCCATCCTCCAGCATTCTTTTCCTCACCTCGGTAGCTGAGAAGAGCTCTCTCTCAAAAAGGAGCACCGGTTTCACCGCAAACCCCATATCTTTGAAGGGCTCGGTGACGATCACGTTATTTGAGTATACAACATCAAAGGGTGGGACGTAGGCTATGATGTGCATCACCCAAGTTTTATGGCTGTGAATGTCAGGTACAGGTATGATGAAGTACCGGGAGGCCTCGACGTCAGCCTCATCAAGGGCCGCCCTTATCATCATAATCCGTTCCCCTGTCGTGAAAGGGTTCTCAACTTCGTAGTCCTTCTCTGAGCTCCCGACGACGATGATTAGCTCACCAACCTCTTTGAGAATCTTCATGATAGCTTTGAGGTGACCCTTGTGAAAGGGATTAAACCTACCGACGAAAATGCCTCTGCTCATAGCCTTAGTCTCCAGTTTCGCATTTATAGAACCAGTTCCTACACATAATGATCCGTAGACTCGTTTATCAAGTTTTATCTATGCGTAAAGACTGATTTGGTTTATAACGGTAATTAATCATTTTTTACAAATTTTTTAATTTGGTGATGAATTTGATCCGAGATGAACCACTGATCATGCTCACGGGGCCCACCAACGTGCCTAGAGAGGTTTTGCATGCGATGATCAAACCTATGATCAATTATAGGGGTGAAGAGTTCCACAAGCTATATCTTAGTAAAAGGTGGCTCTAAAACTGTATTTGTACCAGGAAACTGTGACCCAGCAGAGCTTTTGGATATGGAAGTGGATGGAGCCTTAAACCTCCATGGAAAAAGAACCGCATGGCGGAATCATGATCTCATAGGGATTGGAGGAAGCAACCCAACGCCATTCCAATCTTTGATAGCTTTCTCAGAGAAGGAGATCCAAAGGATTCTATCTGGCTTAAAAGCATCCTCCAACTCCTTCATCCTCTCCCAAGTTCCGCCTTATGGTACACGACTGGATAGAGTCTTTTTAGGACGCCACGTCGGGAGCCGAGCCTTGACGAAGTTCATCGGTGAATATAATCCACTCACAGCGGTGGTGGGACACGTACATGAAGGTAGGGGTGAACAGATGCTAGGTTCCACGGTCATTGTTAACCCAGGTCCCGGAGCGCGGGGATTTTATGGTCTCATGGAGCTAGGTTCCGACGGTGTGGAGGTAACCCTCAGCCAGATTTAATAGCCACTGGTGTAAAGGTATCCTATAGCGAGAGGGTTTCGTTGACGATAGAACAGAGGCAGCTGATCTATATCGACTATATCGCTAAGGTGAAGGAGACGGACGATGTCTTTGACACAACCCTTGAAGAGGAGGCCAAGAAGGCCGATATTTACCGCTCTGATCAAGAATGGGAACCCATGCTCGTGGCGGTGGGTGAATCATGGGTGGTCAGCGGCCTAGATAAGGCCCTTATAGGTAGGAAGAAAAAAGAAGAGTTCGAGGTTGAAGTCCCACCCGCCGACGGTTTCGGGGAGAGGGATCCAAAAAAGATAGTTGTCTACACTAGGCGAAAACTCCTCGAGGCCGATGTCAAGGAGGAGCTACGCCCAGGCATGGTGGTAACCATCGATGGTTTACCCGCCGTTGTACGTGTGGCAGGTAGTGGGCGGGCGTTGCTGGACTTTAATCCTCCCCTGGCCGGCAAAACCCTTTCGTACACAGTATTTATACGATCCATATGTACCACCTTCAACGAGAAGGTAAGGGCCCTAATCAAACGGAGGGCCCGACAGCTGGCAGAGAAGAAAGATCTCTTCCGATTTAGGAAGAAGAATGGACTTCTGACCATCAAGTTATCTGAGTCTGAAATGTACATAAAGGACTTCCAGTTGATCAAGAAGGGCATAGCCAATGATGTCTTCAAGTTACTACCTGAGGTGTTGATCATCCATTTCATTGAGGAGCTGACTAATCCTTTTATCGAGGAGGAAACTACCCAAGAACCAGCGACAGAATCGCCTCCACCAGATGTAGGGCTTGAAGACAAGGAATAGTTTCACCAATACCCTCAATCCTCACAGTGTCCCCTTCAAACAAACCCACGGGGTTGCAGATCCATCTTCTGTCGCATTTTTTATCACATTTCACTGTCGAATATACGGTTTTTGCATTTGCAATAGCTCCCTTAACAGGGATCGCTGCCCTAATCTGGGCTAGTCTCACCTCGACAGGATAGACGAGGCCGTCGATGAGGGGGCAGTATAGGTTAGAGCCCTCGTTTCTTATCCCTACTATCTCGTAGACTCTCTCGTTTCTGAGTCTCCCTGTACAGGGCTTCTCATAGTCACACTTGAAACACTTTTCACCCTTTCGGAACTGGAAGAAGTATCCCTTTCTCACGGAAGACCCGCCTACAAAGGTGATGATCGGGTTCTTCAAGGAATTACTCCTGTATCCCTCGCCAGATTCTTGGCCTTACTCTCATCGAGTTTTTCCATATTCAAGATGGTGTATCTATCTGGCCTTATCTTGGGGGCCAAGACCAGGGCCTTAACGATGTTCTCACCGCTTACTCCTAGCTCGTCGACGTTTGTGGGTGCTCCTGTCTCTCTCAGAGTATTTCTCATATCTTCGTATCTCAACCCGTGAAGATGAGCCATCATAATAGTACCGACACCGCATTGCTCTCCGTGCAAAGCGTGCTGGCTGGAGTTAAAGTCCAAAGCATGGCTGAAGAGATGTTCTGATCCACTACAGGGTCTGCTGCTTCCTGCGATGCCAGCCGCGACACCGTCGCTTATTAAAGCTTCTACGAGTGTGCGTACGCTCTCCTTCTCCCCTCTCCCGATGCCTAGAGCGCTTTTCATCACCAGGTCGGCGCCCATCAAGGCTAGCTGTGCGGCGTAGAATCCGAAGTATTCTCCACTCTTTTCGTGGGCCAACCTCCAGTCCCGAACCGCTATCACCTTGGATATGGCGTCACCCACTCCGCTAGCCGTAAGTCTTGGAGGAGCGCTAGCTATGACATCGATGTCGACGATGATTGAGTTAGGAGGTTTTGTCTCATAGGAGTAGGCTCTGCCTCCACCCTTTATCGAGACAAATTGGCTCGATATCCCGTCATGAGAGGCTGCAGTTGGTATGCTAATAAAATCTTTGTTAAGCTTGTAGGCTGTCATTTTTGCTAGGTCGATCGTTCTCCCACCTCCTACTCCGAGGATGACCTCAGCTCCCTCTTTGGTGGAAATCGCAGCCAGTCTCTCAACCTCACTCATCGTTGCCTCACATGAGAACGCTATCTTTATCTCTTGGCCTTTATCCCACCCGGCTTCGAGTTTGTCGCCTAATCTTTCAAGGATGTTCTTTCCTGTGACGATGAGAATTTTCCTTGTCTCTAAAAGTCTATCATCTACTTCAGGTAGCTTCTCGATTACGCCCTCACCCACGACGACTTTACGGGGTAATCTCATCTCGTGGATCGCCTTATCTCGACCTTCACCGAGTCCATTAGGTCTCTCTAATCTGTCCGTGGTGTCATCATACTCCTTAACAGATCCAAGAAGAAACAAAATAAAAAGTATATCCAGCTACTTATTAACCTGAAAGTTCATTTGGTTCGATCCTCTCTGCAAAGATCGATTATTGATTTCAACGTGTCCGGGAGAACCATGGGAGCAAAGATCCTCACATATTTAGCTGAGGAGGCCTCGGCCACTTTCGCGGGGTCGCCGTGCCTTCCATATCCTTTTATAAAGGATTCCGCTGTCCTGAGTATCTTACCCTTTTCCGTGGGAAATCGGGCGCTATAGAAGAGAAATAGAGAGATATCCCACGCATAGTTGCCCTGCTGGTTAGCCTGCTCCAAGTCTGTGAAATAGATAACTCCCTCGTCCGTCACTAAAATGTTCTGGGCCTTAGCGTCTCCAAGACATATTTGATGGCTGTGTAGGAGTGAAAGAAGTTCCCCTACCCTCGCAGCCACGCCCTCCAAGTCGATGTCTGAGACCTTATTAGAGATTAGGTTTGAGAGTGTCGTGCCTTCTACATATTCCATTAGGAGGGATTTTTCATCCCACATGACGGCCAACACCTTCGGAACGTTGAAGCCCAGCTTCCTCAGCTTTGTGAGGTAGAGGTACTCATTAGATAGACGCGTCTTCGGGGCCGCTGAAAACTCTGCGGCGGTAAGGGCCCAAAGCTCCACCGGAAACCATTTTAGCCTCCCCACATCGGAGTAGTTCTTATAGACATAGATTCCTTTCTCTTCCTTTACTTCGACCCTAAGCCTGTAGAGGGTACTTAAGAAGCCTGAAACCTTCTCCTTCTCCACAATCTCACACTCAGAGCCCAAAGTGTCTTCTATGGTTTTCTCGAGGTCACTCTCATAGAAGAAGCCGACGTCTGCGTCACTTAGCTTTAAAAGAAGATAAGGTTTCTTCAGGGGCTCTGGAACCTCATACTTCCTGAAGGCCCGGGAGATCTTAGATCGAAACTCGTTCACCACTATCCTTGGTCCAACTTTTCCGGCCCAGGCGTGCACGAGGTAGGACTTTACACCCCTATAGATTTGATGGAGGTGATGAAGAAAGTCCTCGATTCGGGCACGTGTGACCTGGGGGTCGATGATCCTAACCTTGTCCTCAACGAGTTCCAGAATGCCTTTTTGAGACAACTCTTGGGCTGCTACCCGGAACAACCTGAGGGAAAACTCAGTGTTTGCCTCTCCACTGGGGCCGAAAAAGGTCTTGGTGTAACTGTATTTGACGGGAGGATAAATAGCCATTCTCTTTTTCAGTTTAGAGTAGAGAAAGTATTCTAGGGGCACCATCAAGTTTGGAAGGAAAGACTCAAATTCACTATAGAGGTCTATTAACTCCTCAATTATAGTACGCATTTTCAGAATCTTTTCATACTCTAGAATGTAATCCTTGTTTAGTAAGGGTATATATGAACCATAAAGCCTTCCGGCAACGAATTCCCCTAGGAAGGCCCTCTCCATATCTTTTTCAAAGGTCTCTTTATCTACTAAGAGTATAGACGCTTCTAACCCACTTGGAAGATCAAGATAGTTATATCTTATTTTCTCCTTGAAGTCCTTAACGACAGCGAGGAAGTCATAGTCGCTCTCAGGTCTGGCATATCCAGCCACATGAGAACCATAAACGATGAAAGCGTGAAGGTGGTTGTTGGTTAACTTAGTGGCCTCTATCAGGCCCTCGCGGTAGACCTCTTCACTCATCACCCACATTTATGATTTAGAACCATAAAAACTTTGAAATTAGCAGGAGCGCTCAACATTTTACCTTAGGGGTTTATAGGAGCTACTCCTACAACTTCTTGCCCAAGGAGTTGTCTCGTTTTGTTCAATATAGCTTTAGGGAAATAGAGGGTCATAAAATCTGAAGAAGAGAGTCTTACAGCAAAACTCTGGGAACTTAGGCGTATCGACGGCAAATTCCTTTTTATCCATTTCACCTCGATTGTGTAAAGAAGTTTCTGGTCGTTTATCATCTTACCAAAGTTCTTGGTGACTAGGTTAACAAGGTAATGATTCTTGGTGACCATCTTCGGTGACACCTGCTCCGACTCATCAAAGACCAAACGACCTAAAGTGGTGTTGGAGAATTTGAGATGAAGTGAGAAGAAATCCGCCCTCAGGAACTTCATAGATAAGAAGAGGTAGTGTAGGAACTCGTGGAAGAGCACCGCCGAATAGAGGGATTTCTTACCATAAATTAGCAGCGGAAGAGAGACGGATATGATGGGGGACAACCTATGATTCCATCTCTTGAAGTCTATGTTCGCGTGTGTAACCGCCTCTATCTGCGACTCGTGGAGGAGAACCTTCAGCTGAGGCTCCACCACGACGTCAGGGTAGGGCAGCCCAGTGTTACTTTCGATGAGCTCTATCGAAGAGCAGAGTTTTTTGAGATTCTTATATCCTTTCTCCGAGATTTTCCACGGTATCTGACCAGACAATGAGCTCAGAGTAACTCGGTCATAGAGTATGTTCACCGTTTCACCGATCAGATGATCCCCAATAACAGTAAAAAGGTTAGAGTTCCCTATACCTGAAAGTAAAGGTTACGTTTCCGATTTACTATGTTCACGACCAGGATCTATAATCTTGAAGCTTTATTCCGAAATCTCTTTAAAGATACTACGGAAAACCTCTTTAACATCCTTTGTCAGATCTATAACGACTGTTCCTACATAGGGCTGGCCGTAGAAGATCGATGCCCTTTCCTCGATGGTTACGCAAACCAATAAACCTAAGAGGTCTTCCTCACCGTCCACAAAGATCAACGATGGAGGATCTGAAATCCCTCTTTCGATGAAACTAGATATGTCTGTATTGATGGTTCCAGCGGCGTTCTCAACCCTGAAGACTCTTTTAAAGGTCTCTGTGTTAATGTGTGGAGCCGGCCTCCTCATCTCCATACCATCTACGATGGCAAGGTCCGGAATCAAACCACCAGTAATAAAGTTTATCGTTGTCCTGTCACCTACGGTGACTATGAGCCGACCTTCTCCTTTGTACACTTGAGCCTGAGCTATAGCCTCTTGAGTCGTTGATACCCTTCCCTGTGGCACCTTGAGCTTCTCCTTAATGGCTTCGTTTACCTTTAAGATCGTCAAAGCACCTAACCTAGTCCCTTTCTACCTCAACTTATAGAAGGACTTTCCTAAAAAAAGCTCACACTTCGGAAATCTTGTAAAGGAGGCTCTATCGGATAATTATGGCGTATTCCCCCTTGGACTTGGCCTCTATCATCTGCGCGATCTGACTATCTGTGTCGAGTATATATACGTAGCCACTCCATCGGCTGGACAACGAAGTGGAACCACATATAGGACATATGCTGCCCTTTGGAACAAGATATCTACAGTTCCTACATGCCCTCCTAAGCCTCAGTTTCTTCATGGAGCTTCGCCTTGATCCTCTCTAGTTCTTCCTCTATCCACTCGGCCTTTCCGAGAAAGGGTTGTCGACCTGTTAGACCGATCTTCCCAACGGAAGCTCCCCTAGGGGGACTAATTGCCACGATTCTTGCTCTGATTAGGTCTCCGACCCTCAGAGTCCTTTTGGTCTCTCTACCGACGACGAGGCCCTGGGATGTGTCCACAGAAACATAGTCGTCGATTATCTGGGATATGTGGAGGAGAGCATCTAGGGGTCCAACACGGACAAAGACTCCGAAGTTAGCGATTTCTACAACGTCGCCCTCGATGATCTCGTTTACGACAGGTTTGAAAGAGTAGATATCAAATTCTGTTCTATGGTAGGATGAACCATCTTCAGGAAGAATTTTACCGATGGGCTTTACTTTCACGTTGTCGACTAGGATCACGTAACCTATGTTCTCGTCGTAGGTGTTCTCGTATTTCTCTCTGAGCTGCATCTTGGCTACCTCTACCAAGTTCATTCCGAACAAGGGAGGAGGTATGCACACTGTGTCTTCGACCCTAGAAACTATAAACAAGTGAATCCCTCTAGCGGATGATAACCGTTCTCCTATGGTATGGTTTAAAGCTTTACTAATTTATATTTTTCGCCGGATATATTAACAGCCACCAGCTAGTTAGACCTAACGCTGACTAAAGCTATTAGCTTGTTAGACCACCTACTATGAAGGCAATGAGGCCGAGGAACATTCCTACTAATATCTCCGTCTTTATCCTCCTTATCTTTATGTGATTGCCTCTCAATATCATCTTTATTGCAGGGTAAGCGATGGCAACGTCTGCTACAGCCACAAAGGCTAGATAGTAGATTCCCAGCCAACCATAGATGTAGGGAAGCCAGCTGAGGACGACGGATGTGAAAAGAAATAGAGCTGAGAGCCTCGAGGCCGCTTCAACCCCATATTGGAGTGCTACTGTCTTCACGGATCTAATTGTATCCCCCTTCATGTCCATGATTCCTTTGGCCACTTCCCTCCCCATATTCGCCAGTAGAGACACAGCGAAGAACGTGATTATGACGTAGTCAGAGGGTCTTCCCACGGCAGCGCCCCCAAAGACATAGGGGATAGCCACCGAAACGCTTACCATTAGGTTTCCGAGAAGACCTGTTGCTTTGCCCACCCAGCTATATATGACACCTATGAGCCAGAAAAGCAAGGCTATCAAGGTGTTTATTGGCCCAAGTAAGATCGAGCAGAATACCCCTATAATCCCCCATAAGAAAGCCGCCACCAAGGCTTCTTTCATGCTTATCCTCTTGCTGGGAAGAGGCCTTTTAGGGATGTTCATACTGTCTGCCTCCACATCAAAGTAATCGTTGAAGACCATGGAGGAGCTTGAGATGAAGAACCCTGTGAGGAAGCCCAGGGTCGCCTCCTTTGGCGGCGGTATACCTCTTAGGGTCACGACTTCTCCAACTATGACTGCAATGCCTATGGCAAAGCTATTGAAGGGCCTTAAAAGAGACGTGTGATCTCTGATTCTCTGAGTGATGTCTCCCATCATCCTTTTTTCTCCAATGCTTCCCTTCAGTCTTTTCTTTACACTAAAACGATCGAGATAGTTCTGAGAGTGGGTGGCCCAGGCAATGCAGCTTGAACTCCTTATACCATCCGAAGGGAGATCTATGAACCGACACCCCACGGGCCTTTAGCTCATCCTCCAGCCTCTTAAGGACTCTGATGGCGTTCCGCGGATCGCTTAAGTTACTCGAGAGATGGGCGTAAGGGTAGATCACGGCCGATTCAGCATTAACTTGACCCATTACTACCGCAATATCTTCATCAAACCTCCCTTTGATCTCTCTGAGCCTGGTGATATCGTCTTTCTCAACGCTCACAAAGATCACTAGACAATTTCTGAATTCGTAGGTCTGTCCTTCATCAACATCCTCTACAATCGGGATCTTAACCCTTTGCTTTATATTGTATGAGAACTCCGATGCGTGAATAATAAGAGTGCGCAATTAACAAACCTCCAAAAGGGGATGAATTGTCCTCTTTATTAGGGCCAACGCTTTAGGTAATCAGACCACTGTCGAGGAGATTTACATATTATATGCTTTGAAAAGGATTGTGATATTTATGAAGAGAAAAGAAATCCAAAAGATTTTCAACGATATCTTAGAAGGAAAAATTAACTTTGACCAAGGACTCATAAAAGTTGAGAGTGGATTTAATCTAACTTGGAACTGCGGATACTTAACTGCAATGGAAGCGATTTTAACGAGGCAAAAAAAGAGTGAGTTTACCTTAAAGCTTAAAGGAGAGACTTCACTGGAGAATCTGGGTATTTACTTCAGGCGTTTCAGAGAATTGAGTGAAGATATCCTTTTACGTGACTATGATAAAGGTTATTTTTCATCTTGGAGTGATTACTCACGATTTTTAATTCAGGAAAGGTTAATTGAAATAATTGAAGATGCTGAACAGCGACACTTAACCAACTGCGTCATTATTACAAATTCACAACAATCACCTACATTATTAGAAAATTTTTCAAAGAGAATACAGGACATAAACAAGACTGTCAAGTATAAAATTGTACAGAACAGATTCCAGCGGGAGGCCACTTCAAGGGATGTTTTAATTATAGATTTAAAATTATCGTCTGAACAAAATGAGAAAAAGATCAGTCAAATCATTCTCGCAATAAAGAAAACGATAGGAAAAAATATTTTTAAATTAATTATTTTGATTGTGAAGCCAGATCTTTGGGAGATTATCTCAAAAAGAGAGGATATGTTAATAGGTCACAAGATGCTTATTTGAAAAGGAGGTACTCAACCCAGTTCGTGAATGATCTTTGAAGGCGTGCAAAGATGACCCATACTATTATCTTCGAGGATGAAAACTACAGAAATCTCTTACCTCTCACATATACAAGGCCCATCTTCGAGCTAACGTGCGGAGGGAAGAAACAGGGTGAGAGAATCATCAGGGCCTTCGGCGAGGAGAACACGGTGGCCGTTGTGAGAGAGCATCTCAGGGAGGATTTGAGAAACAGGCTGAAAATCGAGGTCAACAATATTGGAAGACAAGCCTCATATCTCCTCATTAATGGAGCGCTCCTGGCCACCGAGGAAGAACTTAAGAGGTTGAGTTCAGCCATCGATATGGGAGAGGCGGTTTTCAGCGATGGCATCTTCCTTGCCTTGAAGGCTAAAAGAGAAGTGGCGGAGAAGATCGCTGAGAGAGTTATCATGGGAGGGAAGCATATAGAAGGATTGATGAGAAAGTACGGGAGGATAAGGGTGGAAGACTCATTTAAAACCCTTCGGTTTCCTTGGGACCTTATCGATAACAATCCCAGAATGTTGGAGAAAGATCTTGAGGCTGAGATGGGAAGGTTTCAGTATAAAGAAGAATCGAACACAGGGAGTTATCCGGTCCTTCTCGGTGAGCGTGTTCAGATAGAGGAGAACTGCTTCTTAGATACTAGGGAGGGAACCATAGCGATCGAGGAAGGCGTAGAAGTTCAGTTTCCAAGCAGAATATCAGGGCCTACCTGGATAGGAAGGAACAGCCAACTCTACTCGGTCATGGTAAGGAGTGGAACCACCATAGGCGAGGTTTGTAAGGTGGGAGGAGAGGTGGAACACTCGATCATAGAGGGCTACTCTAACAAAGCCCACGACAGCTTCTTGGGTCATTCCTATGTGGGGGAGTGGGTTAACATAGGGGCTTTTTCGGTGACATCTAACCTGAAAAACACCTATGGAACCATAAAGATGAATATTAATGGGGAGACCTTGAATAGCGAGAGAATCAAGCTAGGTGTCTTTCTAGCCGATTATTCCAAGGTATCAATCTCCACAGCCATTTATGCGGGGCGAAAGATAGGTGTCTCATCACACGTCCACGGAATAGTCACAAGGGATGTACCCAGCTTTACCCACTGGGCTCTTTCCATCGGAGAACAACCTACGGAGATATATCTCGATTCGGCGTTGGAGATTGCCCAGAGGATGTTGGAAAGAAGGAGTCAAAAGATGGAGGATGAACGAAAGGAGCTGATAAAAAAGGTTTTTGAAGCCACCGAGGGAGATAGGATGCGGGTCGGGATAAAAAAAGGAAGATTTAGGGTGTGAAAGATAGCTTGCCTCTCGATAACGCTATACTTACTACACTTGAAAACTTCAGTCTAGAACTTTTGCTCTGGCAGTTCGTCCACTGATCTCCAATATCTTTAGCTTAACCTTTGTGCCGATCTTTGAGTCTGGAACTTGTATCATCAGCTTTCCGATCCTCACCACGCCGTTTCCCTCGGCATCTATCTCTAAAACATCTGCTGAAAACTCATCGCCCACTCGGACGGTGTGACGTTCCACCATCCTATAGAAGAGATCGTCGCCGAAGCCCCTCCTTCTCCTGCTTTGTGCCTTCTCTTTTCTCTGTTTATTTTTCCTTGCACACATGATTTCTCCTCATATGCATTGTAAAAACCTTCCACAGATGAGGTTAGAGTTTTGAGAAGTACAGTATTCTGTCCCTTTCTCTTGCGGATGGTAAGTCTCTTTCATCATTTCACCGTATAAAGAAGAATCCTTGAGGGAGATTAATTGAACAATTTAGAATCAGCGGGGTTGGTGTTCGGGATTTTTGATAATTGGAATAGGTAATAGTAGTGGGTAAAACGTCGATATAACCCTCCTCTGGCAACTGAGTCAACACACTCCCGCGCTTCCCAAGGATATTGTTACACCGATTTACCTATTAAAATCTTTTTATATTTAATCCTGAAACCACTTGATATTTATTCTACCTTTAGATTGATGGGCCTTCCTTTGAAGATGATCTTTTCGGGTAGGAAGTCCTTCCATTTCTTTAGGAAGTTGATGTCCTCCTTCCTTTCACGTAGTTCATCTGGAAGCATGACAGGAATAGTATCCATGATAGGGTAGAATCTACTACAGTTTGAACAGTATATTACACCCTCCTCGATCTCCTCTACCTCTTTGAGAACGATCAGCTCAAGCTTTTCAAATCTGCATATCGGACAAGCTAAAATATCCATCAACTCTCTTTTCATCCTGCGGCACGTCCGTTTGTTCAATCAATCATCTATCTAACCGGCTAATCGATAATTGTTTGAAGTTACCTAAATAAGTTCTTTTATTAGAAAGGCAAATGCCAGCAAGCTAGATCTCCATCTCCGCTTGTCCTCGAAGTTTACCCCTGATTTATACGATAATTTTATTTAGGTGGTTTATCATAGCGTTTAACCTTTAAGGATTGGTGTTCAATGTCAAAGAGAAAGCCTTTAGCGGCCGTTGTGGGATTCGGAAGAACATCTTTCGGTGAACACTGGGAGAAGAATTTCGAGGAGCTACTTGTGGAGGCCGGCACAAAAACCTTCGATTCCGTAGACTATGGCATCGAGAGGAGGCAGATAGAGTCGTGCTACTTCGCTGGGTCTTTGCCACAAGCTATATCCAAAGCGGGACTGCTAGAGGGATACATGTCCAGAGAGCTCGGGTTAAATGTCCCCATGACTTATGTGGGTGGAGGCTCAGCCTCAGGTAGCTCGGCTCTTTATGAAGCCTGTCGACATATTCAGGCAGGGGTTGAACTTGCCCTCGTGGGCGGAATAGAAAAGATGAGCGATAGAGTCAAGAAGATTCAAGACAACCTTATGTTCGACGCGGACCGTACTGAGTTCTATACCGGCTTCACGATTCAAGGCCTCACTGCGACCATGATGAACAGATATATCTATGAGTACGAGGAGGACCAAAAAAAAGGTTGTAGGGAATCCTTTGCTAGGATAGCATGTAAAAACCACAGGCACGCTTTGAATAATCGATACGCCCAGTTCAGGAGGGAGATCACCCTCGAAAACGTTTTAAACTCTGTCCTCGTCGCTGATCCTCTCAGAGCCTTAGAGTGCTCCACGGTCTCCGACGGCGCCGCCGCCCTAATACTAACGAACCAAGAAAAAGCAAAGAGTTTTACCGATGACCCCGTTTATATAGTTGCATCCGAAAAGGCCACTGATAGCATAGACCTAGGCTCAAGGCGATACATAACAGGAATTCCCTCGACAAAGCTAGCTATCGAAAAGGCACTAAAAACAGCAAAGATCAGGATCGATCAAGTTCAGATATCCGAGGTTCACGACTCCTATACTCCCAACGAGATCTTCTTCCTAGAAGACTGTGGGTTCACTGATAGGGGGAATGGATGGAGGATTGTTAACGATGTCGAACTCCAGGGAGATTCAAAACACTTCTCCTATGTCAACGAGAGAGGAGCTGAGATGGTTGTCAACGTCGGCGGAGGGCTTAAGGCTGATGGAAACCCATTGGGGGCTAGCGGAGTGAGACAGGTGTGTGAAATTGTATCTCAGTTAACGGGGAGAGCAGGTAGGGGACAGGTGGAGGGCGACGGCGTTAACATCGGCCTAGCTCACAACATCGGCGGCACAGGAGGCATATGTAACATTCACATTCTGATGAGGGATCCATATGAGTGAGCCTATTACATGGAGGAGTTTGAAAACCAATTACAGGATTAGAGGAAGCAGGTGCAGAGATTGCGGCAAGATATACTTTCCACCTAAGTCTTTCTGTGACTACGAGGGAAGAAAGAGCAGGATAGAAGATATATTCTTTGGAGAACAGATAGGGAAGATCTACTCCGGGAGTGTGAATCGAGAGCCTACAGCCAAATTCGAATACCTCAACTCTTTCCTCTCGATCTATGTAACCTTCAGGGAGAAAAACAATAAGATATTAATTGCGGGTAGGCTCACTGACTTAACACCTCACACTGATGAGGTGACCATCTCCAGTTTCATCGGGGAGGAGGTTGTCCCCAGATTCCGCAGGGTCTATGACGACGAGTTGATCCACTATTCAAGACTTCAATTTTCCCTCTTGGGCGATTACTATGAATCCCACCTATCGAGGGAGCCGGGAATCTTAGAGAGAAAGGGTGAATCTAAAAAAGTGGGGATCGTGGGATACGGATCTTACATCCCTAAGTACAGGATCAAGGTAGATGAAGTCGCAAAGGCCCACGGAAAGGCAGGAGGTATTTATACAGGAGCGGCTAAAGAGAAATCCGTACCATTCTTCGACGAGGACACCCGTACCTTCGCAGTTGAAGCCGCAGAAAGGGCCATATTCCACGCAGGACTCAATAAAGGAGAAATCGACGTAGTAGCAGTGGGAACCGAGTCGAACCCCTACGTGGTCTATCCCATAGCCGCCACGTTGGTCGATTCCTGCGGGCTAGACGAATATGTAAACGCTTATGATGTCCACTTCGCATGTAAGGCCGCGACGAGCCAGATCGACCTGATGTGCGGAGCCATTCAATCAGGTATCTATAGGAATGCTCTAATAGTGGGAAGCGATGACTCTCAAGCGAAGCCCAGGGATCCCTTGGACTACTCAGTAGGAGCTGGTTCTGCGGCCCTAGTTCTAGGAAGGGAGAAAGTTATCGCCGTATTGGAGGATTCGGCTCACTATTCTTCAGATACCCCCGACTTTTATCGTAGAGAAGGGGAGAAGTATCCCTCCCACGGCCAGAGATTCACAGGGGAACAGGCCTACTTCAAGCATATAACCAAAGCGGGTGAGGCTCTTATGAAGAAGGCTAACCTGAAACCATCAGATTTCGACTACTTCGTAACACATCAGCCCAACAGGAAGTTTCCGAGATCTGTGGCTCGAACGCTAGGATTCAGTAGCGAACAGTATGAACTAGGAAATATCGTGGATTATGTGGGAAACCTCTACGCTGGTTCCAGCGTAGCAGGCCTATGTGCAGTACTCGACAAGGCGAGGGAGGAGGAGAGAATCTTAATGGTACCATATGGCTCCGGTGCAGGGAGCGACGCTTACTCATTTATCGTCACAAAGGAGATCGAGAACAAGAGGAATAGGTCGATAACTTTGGATAGCCAAGTCTTTAACACCAAAAGAGAGTATGTGAGCTATGAGTTCTATAGAAAGGCGAAGGATAAGTAGAATGAAGTTGACGGCGTGCTCAGACTGCTTCAAGGTCCAATATTACGGACGACGATAAATTTCACGCTGTATCTTCGAGAATTAAGAGGTTTAAGGCGGTCTTTAAACGAATATCATCGTTTTTTAGTGTTCACTAACTCTTTTTAAGAATTAAATGGCTTGTACCTTTTAATAATGTATTTTTTGTTCATAAATGTTTTATTTCTTTAGGAACTATACTACTTCGATCTCCCCGATGTGGATCAAGATAAAAAAGAACTTAAAGAAGATTCCAACCTTTGAGGAGTGGTTGGAGACGAAGCGAAGACGAGACATCGAAGCAGAAAATCGAGAGGAAGAATAGTAGCACTTAATAATTTTTAAAATATTTATCTAAAGGACTTTTTTAGGGTTGATTATGAAGGAACAAGGTATTCTGTATGAGATGGTAAACGTTCTATTTCACAGCAGAAGGAGGTCATCGGTTCTCTGCGAGATAACAGAGAACGGCTATCACGCCACAACAGCTTCCGTAGAGTCTAATTGACCAATTGATAAAGTTATGAGAGAATCAGCTCCGACTTGTTTCCTATCTTCCTTATTCCAATCGTATTGTCAGCGAAACGTGCAAAGGTCTGATCATGTGTAATGGCTATCACTTGTCTGACCTTCAGCCTCGAAAGCATTCTTGCCAATCTTTCGATGGACTTATCCTCGTTTCCAAGACTTTCTGTTGGCTCATCGAGTATTAGGAGCTCAAGCGGCAACCCAGTTCGAGCCTCATAAATGCTGTTGCCTAAGCCGATCCTGTAGGCCAAGGAAACATCCGTTCGTTCCCCTCCTGAGAGATCCCTGTATTCCCTCCAATGACCATCTAACTTTAACTTAGGGGTGTAACTTTCATCGATCTTGATAATGAAATGGGATATTGGAGCTATCTCGTTATAGGTGTTTTGGACGTAGGTCTCGATGGTCCGTAGATATGCATTCCTGAGGTCAGGGAGGATATCCCTATAGGCGTTCCTCATAACTTTTAGGTTGCTGAGGATATCTCGTTGCCTTCCATATTTCTCATGGGCATTCTTCCCCTCTTCAAGATCATTTGAGAGTCTCTCTACCCTCTCATCAAGGTTCTCTATCCGCTCATCCAACGTTGCTAATTGAGTCGCGAGCTGCCCGACCTCATCGGCGAGGCTCTTCCTTCTCTCTCTCTTCCTAGAGTGTAGATCCTCATCGTAAGGAGGAAGCTTCTCATGGAGCTCTTTTAGCCTACGTTCGATATCCGAGAGCTTCTCCTCCACAGCTTGGAGCTCTTTGCTGAGTTCTTTCTCTTTTTCATCGAGTTTCTTTATCGCATCGTTCTTGTCGGATATAGCTTTAACGGTATCTCGGATTTTTTCCAAAACTTTATCTACCGATTCCTTCCTATCCTTGAGTTCTTTGAGTAGTTTTTTATTCTCGTTTATAGATTCGTTTAGGCTATCGATTCTCTCCTGTCTCTCTTTCCTGAATTCTTCAGCCTTATGGGTGGAGAGGGGCTGGCCACAGTAGGGGCAATCCTCCGCCTCGGCTAGTTCCTTCTCCTTCTCCACGAGGTCTTTCAAAGATCTGTCGTCAGCCTTAACCTGGCCGTCTGTATCGCCAAACTTTATATCCAGTTCGTTCAACCAATTCCTCAACGAATCAACTTCTCTTTTTCCTTCGTATCCTTGATTGGATGCGTCCGCCCACAGGATCTCAAACTCTCCTTGAAGTTCCTGTAGATCCTGTTTATTACTGTGCTTCTCCTCCTTTTCACTGGATATCCGCTTCTCCCTCTCTTTCTTCAGGGTCTCAGAGTTGGACTTGTTCTTTTCTTCTTCGTCTATCTTAGCTTTAACACCATCGTAATCTTTCTTCTGCTTCTCTAGTCTCGTCAGCTCTTCGTCAAGTTCATCTAGTTCCCTCTTTCTCTTCTCGTAGACCTTATTAGTTTCCTTCCTATTCTTTTCGGCTTTCCCCAGCTCTTCAACTGCATCTCCATAGTCTTTGGACAGCTTCTCAAGGTCATATTTTTGGGTCTGCTCTTTCAGACTCTTGACATACCCCGTCCTTTCAGAGTTTATATTACCCAGCTCCTGCCAAGCGGTCTCGAAGGCGTCTAGTTGTAGGAGGGTGTCTACAGTCTTCTTTCTTGGTGTAGGTTGCATGTTTAGAATGTTTTTCAGCTCCTCTTGACGAGTTAGTATGGTGTTCTCTACAAGGGTCTTGTCTATCCCGAGGTGGGCTTCGACATCCTCGCTGAGTTGTCTAGCCTTGTCCCTGCTGTAGAGGGTTCCATTCACGGCTATCTTCAAGTTTCTGCTGTCTTGGGTGATGCTTCCTCCGCTTCTAGTGAGACCTCTAGTGATCGATATGTTCTTACCTTTCTCATCTACCTCTAAGGTTACTTGGCCTTCATTGAATCCATCTCGCAACAGGCCCTGATAGGATGTAGCTGCGTATTCGCCGAAAAGGGCAAAATCGAAGGCTGCGAGGATGCTCGACTTTCCCGCTCCTTTCGGTCCCACTATGGCAGTAAAGTTATCTGTGAAAGAGATGTCCCCTTTCTCCCAGGAGCGTATACCAGATAGGTGGATCCTCTTTATGATCACTATTCGACTTCCTCCTCGTAGAACTCGTTGATCTTTTTCTCTGCTGTCTTACGTCTCTTGGTCTTGGTATCCTTGTCGCCTCCAAATATTTTTAGGAGATCTATGGAGAAGCGGGCGTAATCAGAAGCTCTTTCACCAAAGTGATCTTTATAATAATCTCTAAAGCCTGCCTCTGCTCTAGAATATATTGTTTCGGCCTCCATGAGAGTGATCGGGCCTTCAGCCTCTTCCTTGG
>JABAOH010036702.1_pt4 | contig 19064 bp, 10 predicted proteins | sample 7062181 | NCBI WGS metagenome assembly JABAOH01 (sample SAMN14538630, study PRJNA623070) | marine sediment metagenome | biome: marine biome [ENVO:00000428]; feature: marine pelagic biome [ENVO:01000023]; material: deep marine sediment [ENVO:00002113]; isolation source: pool of 5 deep marine... | reverse complement strand
TTGGCACAACCCTTTCGATACATTGCACACAATGGAGAAATTAATACCCTCCAGGGTAATTTAAACTGGCTAAAAACCAGTGAAAAAGGCTTTACTACGCCTTATTTTACCAAAGAAGAAATGGATATGCTGTTGCCCATAGTAACAGAAAATCAGTCAGACTCAGCATGTTTAGATAATATGATTGAATTACTCACCCTTTCCGGTCGTTCATTACCCCATGTAATGATGATGTTGATTCCGGAAGCATGGGATGGCAACGAACAAATGGATCCGGTAAAAAAAGCATTCTACGAATTTCATGCTGCTTTTCAGGAACCATGGGATGGTCCGGCCTCTATTTCTTTTACAGATGGTAAAATTATTGGGGCCACTTTAGATAGAAACGGACTGCGTCCGTCCAGGTATTGTGTTACCAAAGATGATCGTGTTATCATGGCATCTGAAACAGGGGTATTGCCGGTAGCACCCGATTTGATTATTGAAAAAGGCCGCCTGCAACCGGGTAAAATGTTTGTGGTAGATATGGAACAGGGAAGAATTATTAGTGATGAAGAATTAAAGAACGAAATATGTTCTAAAAAACCTTATGCAGAGTGGTTAAACAAATATAAAATAAGATTAGAAGAATTACCGGAACCAAGAGTAACGTTTAGCCATTTGCATCACGATCAGGTTTTTAAATACCAAAAAGCATTTGGTTATTCAACCGAAGATTTGGAAACCATTATTGCGCCTATGGCTTTAGATGGAAAAGAACCCATTGGCTCAATGGGAACAGATACGCCTTTGGCTGTATTAAGCAACCAACCACAACACCTAAGCCATTATTTTAAACAACTATTTGCACAGGTTACCAATCCACCCATCGATCCCATACGCGAAAAAATGGTGATGAGCCTGGCAACTTTTGCAGGAAATAATGGAAATATTTTGGTAGAAGATCCATTAGATTGCCATAGTGTAGCTTTAAAACATCCCATACTCAACAATCACGAATTAGAAAAAATAAGAAGTATTGATACAGGTATTTTCCAGGCTAAAACCCTACAAACCTATTTTCGTGCCGATGCTAAACCGGGTTCATTGCAAAAGGGTATTGACCGGCTTTGTCGCTATGCGGTAGATGCAGTGGAAGATGGCTTTGAGGTATTGATTCTTTCAGACCGTGCCATTGATAGTGAACATGCTCCTATACCATCTCTGTTAGCCACTGCTGCAGTGCACCATCATCTCATCAGAAAAGGTTATCGTGGACAGGTAGGTATTATTGTTGAAGCCGGTGATGTATGGGAAGTGCATCATTTTGCCTGCTTAATTGGATTTGGTGCCACAGCCATTAATCCTTATCTGGCGCTTTCTACCATTCGGGATATGAAAATTGATGGTTATTTGCAAACCAAATTGGATGTTGATCAACTCAAAAAAAATTATATAAAAGCTGTGTGCGATGGGTTGTTAAAAGTTTTCTCTAAAATGGGTATTTCTACCCTGCAATCTTATCAGGGAGCGCAAATATTTGAAATAGTAGGCTTGAACAAATCGGTAGTAGATAAATATTTTACCGGAGCCACTTCGCGTATTCAAGGTATGGGGCTCGATGAAATTGCCCGTGAAGCTTTGGCCAAACACAACCTCGCTTTCAGTAAAAAAGATATTCCGGTACAACGGTTAGCCGTTGGTGGACAATACCAATGGAAAAGAAAGGGAGAAGAACATTTATTCAACCCACAAACCATTCATTTGTTGCAATATGCTACCAGAATGAATGACTACAATACCTATAAAAAATATTCAAAACTAATTAACGAACAAGGCTTAAAAGCTTGCACCATCCGCAGTTTGTTAGATTTTAAAAGAACCCGTGAACCAATTTCAATTGATGAAGTAGAACCCGCAGAAAATATCTATAAACGCTTTGCTACTGGTGCCATGAGTTTTGGTTCTATTTCACATGAAGCACATAGCACATTGGCCATTGCCATGAACAGACTGGGTGGAAAAAGTAATACGGGCGAAGGTGGTGAAGATGAATTGCGGTATGAAAAATTGCCCAATGGCGATAGTATGCGCAGTGCCATTAAACAAGTGGCTTCTGCCCGTTTTGGAGTTACCAGTTTGTACCTTTCAGAAGCCGATGAATTGCAAATTAAAATGGCCCAAGGTGCTAAACCCGGTGAAGGTGGTCAACTACCCGGACATAAGGTTGATGAATGGATAGGCAAGGTTCGGCACGCTACACCGGGTGTAGGGTTAATTTCTCCCCCACCCCATCATGATATTTATTCCATTGAAGATTTGGCGCAATTAATTTACGATTTAAAAAATGCCAATAGAAAAGCCAGAATTAGTGTAAAATTAGTTGCCAAAGCAGGTGTTGGAACCATTGCCGCCGGTGTAGCAAAAGCAAAAGCTGATGTTATTTTAATTTCAGGATATGATGGCGGAACCGGCGCTTCTCCGTTAAGTTCAATTAAACATGCCGGATTACCTTGGGAACTTGGTTTAGCAGAAGCGCACCAAACCTTGGTAAAAAATAAATTACGCAGTAGGGTTGTATTACAGGCAGATGGACAAATGAAAACCGGAAGAGATATTGCTATTGCTACTTTAATGGGTGCTGAAGAATGGGGCGCCGCTACTGCAGCATTGGTTGTAGAAGGTTGTATAATGATGCGTAAATGCCATTTAAACACCTGCCCGGTAGGTGTTGCCACACAAGATCCTGAATTAAGAAAACGCTTTACCGGCGATCCTGAACATGTAATACATTTTTTTCAATTTGTAGTGCAGGAGCTCAGAGAAATTATGGCAGAACTTGGTTTTAGAACCATCAATGAAATGGTAGGAAAAGTAGATAACTTAACCGTACGTGAAAATCTAAAACATTGGAAATACAGTAAACTAGACCTTTCGCCTATTTTGTATAAAGAAGAAGCATCTCCTTATGTAGGATTATACCATCAGGAAGAGCAGGATCATGGATTAGAAGGTGTATTAGACTGGAAATTATTGGAAGCAGCAAAACCTGCCATTGAAAGTGGCAAAAAAGTAAAAGCCGATTTCCCCATTAAAAATACCGATAGAACAGTTGGGGCAATACTTTCCAATGAGATTACAAAAATTTATCGTTCAAAAGGACTGCCAACAGATACCATTCATTTCAATTTTACCGGCACAGCAGGCCAAAGTTTTGGAGCCTTCAATACCAATGGCATTACGCTTGAGTTAGAAGGCGATGCCAATGATTATTTTGGTAAAGGTTTAAGTGGTGCCAAACTCATTGTATATCCATCCAAAAACGCTTCTTATATTCCTGAAAACAATATCATTATTGGCAATGTTGCCTTCTATGGTGCTACTTCAGGCGAAGCCTACATTAGGGGGAAAGCCGGCGAACGTTTTGCCGTACGTAATTCGGGTGTTGTAGCTGTTACAGAAGGCGTGGGCGATCATGGCTGCGAATATATGACCGGCGGTAAAGTGGTTATTTTAGGAAATACCGGAAGAAACTTTGCGGCGGGTATGAGTGGTGGCATTGCATACATATATGATGTAAACAACAATTTTAAACAGAATTGTAATACCGAAATGGTTGATTTAGATCCGCTTGATGAAGCAGACAGTAAGGATTTACAGCAATTAATACAGGCGCATTACAATTATACCGGCAGCACGGTGGCCCGTTTTGTAATGGATGATTTTGATAACCAGTTGAAAAATTTCATCAAGGTATTTCCGAAAGATTATAAAAAAGTGCTGAAAGAAAAAAGCGCAAAAACTGTTAAGCAATCTAAGTAAGCATTTGAACATTGTACAAGAGCAATAACAATTATTTTTAAAAGAAATGATTATGGGTAAACCAACAGGATTTATAGAATTTCAAAGAGAAACTCCCAAAAAAAGACCGGTTGAAGAGCGGTTAAAAGATTATAAAGAATTTGTACTTCCCTTTACAGAGGAACAACTCAATCATCAGTCAGCCCGTTGCATGAATTGTGGCGTACCTTTTTGCCACAATGGCTGCCCCTTGGGTAATGTTATTCCCGAATTCAATGATGCAGTGTATGATGGTAATTGGAAGGAGGCCTATGACATCCTCATCTCTACCAATAATTTTCCGGAATTTACAGGTCGCATTTGCCCCGCTCCTTGTGAAAGTGCCTGCGTTTTAGGTATTAATCAGCCTGCAGTTACCATTGAAGAAATTGAAAAACATATCATTGAAATTGCCTTTGATAAAGGCTTTGTTCAACCCCAAAAACCCAATGTATACACCGGTAAAAAAGTGGCTGTAATTGGCTCGGGACCTGCAGGTTTAGCTGCTGCTGCACAATTAAACTATGCAGGCCATGCAGTAACCATATTTGAAAGAGATGATGCGCCAGGTGGATTGCTGCGTTATGGAATACCCGATTTTAAATTAGAGAAATCTGTGGTGGATAGAAGAATTCAATTAATGGAACAAGAAGGTGTTGTATTTAAATGCAATGCCAATGTTGGCGTAAATGTTAGCATTAATGATTTACTGCGAGAATTCAATGCTATTGTATTGGCGGGCGGATCCACTTTTCCAAGAGATTTGAACATACCCGGCAGGGAATTAAATGGCGTATATTTTGCCATGCAATTTTTAAAACAAAACAATAAAAGAGTGGCCGGTAAAAAACCAACTGTTGATGAAAACTTCTGTATAGAAAGCAATATGCTATCGCATGAATTAATGGCCACAAGCAAAAATGTTGTCATCATAGGCGGTGGTGATACTGGAAGTGATTGTGTAGGTACCTCTAACCGGCACAAAGCTAAATCAGTTACACAATTTGAATTATTACCCAAACCACCGGAAAGCAGAACCCCTTATATGCCTTGGCCTACATATCCAATGGTATTAAAAACCACTTCTTCACATGAAGAAGGAGCTGACAGAAAATGGGCAATTGCAACTAAAGCTTTTTTAGGTGATGAAAACGGCAACCTGAAAGCTATTAAAGTGGTGGATTTGGAATGGACTATTACAAATGATGGAAAGCCAGCAAGGTTTATTGAAAAAGAAGGTAGTGAGAGAGATATGCCTTGCGAATTGGCATTATTGGCCATGGGTTTTGTTCATCCCGAACACAGGGGGTTAATAGAAGAACTTGGCGTTGAATTAGATGAAAGGGGCAATGTAAAAGCCACTGAAAAAAACTATCAAACCAATATTGCCAAAATATTTACAGCCGGCGATATGCGAAGAGGCCAATCGCTGGTAGTATGGGCCATTAGTGAAGGCAGAGAATGTGCCAGAAAGGTAGATGAATTTTTGATGGGCAGTTCAATTTTAGAAACAAAAGATGAATCTTTATTGGCTGTAATTTAAATTAATTAAATTTTAATATTTTTTAATTAGTCACCCAAATGGGTGATTTTTTTATTTATACCATCATAAAAAATTGAAAATCAGTTATTTATAGTAACCAATACTATTTTGTCAAAATTATATACACAAATTATAATAATTTACATTTGATATTTTTATTTGTTTTTATAATTTTTTTGCTATTTTAGCAAAATAAATTTCATATTTTTATAAAATTTAAATTTAAATCTGTATCATGGTAAAAAAAGTATCCTTTAGAGCAATTGCCCCTTTTACTTTACTTGGCATTGTTGCAATCGCAGCTTTATTTATCCCTTCATTACCAGATTTTGTGGATACCAAAGGTCAATACAATACCGCAGATATTGCCTGGATATTGGTGGCAACGGCATTGGTATTTTTAATGACTCCCGGATTAGCCTTCTTTTACGGCGGTATGGTGCATAGAAAAAATGTACTTTCTACTATGATAAAAAGTGTAGTAGCCGCAGGTATTGTTAGCATTCTTTGGGTGGTTGTAGGGTATAGCTTGGCATTTGGTGATTCCATTGGAGGATTCATTGGTAACCCAGCTACGCACTTTTTTTTTAAAGGTGTAGCTTCAGGGGCTCCCTGGATAGGTGCCCCCACCATTCCGCTTACTTTATTTGCCTTATTTCAATTAATGTTTGCCATTATAACACCCGGTTTGGTGGTAGGCGCTGTAGCGGAACGCATTCGATTTACTGCATATATATTGTTCATTGCATTATTTAGTTTATTAGTTTATGCTCCTATTGCTCACTGGACATGGCACCCAGATGGCTTTCTGGCAAAAATGGGTGTTCTGGATTTTGCAGGTGGAACTGTAGTACATATTTCAGCAGGTTGCGCTGCCTTAGCCGGTGCACTGGTATTAAAACGTAGAAAAGCTCATATAGAGCAAAGAGAAATTCCTCCGGCCAATATACCTTATGTTTTAATTGGTACAGGTTTGCTTTGGTTTGGTTGGTTTGGTTTTAATGCTGGCTCTGCAATGGCGGCTAATGCTTTGGCTGTATCGGCCTTTGCTACTACCAGTATTGCAGCCGCTGCCGCAGGATGTTCATGGATGTTTTTTGATGCTGTAAAAGGTAAAAAACCCTCTGTACTCGGCTTTTGCATTGGCGCAGTGGTTGGACTTGTTGCCATTACTCCTGCATCCGGCTTCATTGGTATACCTCAAAGTATTTTTGTAGGAGTAATTGCAGCCGTCATTTCTAACATCGCGGTTCATTATAAATCAAAGTCTACACTCGATGATACATTAGATGTTTTCCCCTGCCATGGTTTAGGTGGTATTGTTGGCATGCTATTAACCGGCTTATTGGCAACTAAAACTGTGAATGTAGCAGGGAATAATGGATGGTTGTATGGTAATGCTGGTTTGTTTTTCATTCAATTCAAAGCCATGCTTATAGTGGTAGCATATAGTTTCACGATGTCGTTTGCCATATTCAAATTTATCAATTTCATTTTACCATTAAGGGTAAGTTCAGCTGAAGAAGAAGTAGGATTAGACAAATCACAACACGACGAAAAGTACGTTCAGGGAACAATTTTATTAGAAGAGATTGGCGAAAACGAAGAAGGCTCCATCATTCAAAAGGAAATTATTATGCATGCATCATAACACAAAAAAGGTACAGCAGGTAACAAACTTCTGACCAAGCCTATTTGCTGTACCCTTTTATTAACAAAAAACCAACCACAATGTTAAAGAAAATCTGCCAACTAACTGCAATAAGTTTTGCAGCAGTCACTTCTATTGAGGCCCAAACGGACTCTACAAAAAAAATAGAAAGTAACACCACATTTACTTACGCAATTGATGCTTATTACAGAACTGATTTCACTGACCCCTCCTCCGACGCTAAATCGAACAATTTTACCAGTTTTACCGATTCAAAAAATTCGTTTGAATTAGGGATGGCCTCTGTTAGGGTTGACCACTCCTTTGGAAAAGTAGGTGCAACTGCCGATTTAGGCTTTGGAAAAAGAGCCGAAAATTACTCTTACAATGATGTAGGCACCATGGCTGCTATTAAACAGTTATTTTTAACCTATACGCCTGTTAAAGGTGTTACCTTAACAGCAGGCAAATTTGGTACTTTTATCGGCTATGAAGTATTAGATGCTTATGCCAACAGAAACTATAGCATGAGTTATGGATTTTCTTATGGTCCCTTCTTTCACACAGGTATTAAAGCTGATATTGCATTGGGCGGTAAAACAGCCATAATGGTGGGTATTGCCAATCCTACCGACTTCTCCACAACAACTTCGGGTCGTAAAGTTGCCATAGCCCAATTGAGTACCGGAACAAAAGATGATAAATTTAAAGCAATCCTTAATTTTCACGGAGGGACTGACTTTAATCAGTTCGATTTGGTATTGAATGCAAATTTGAGCAGTAAGTTCAGTTTAGATTACGATGGCACCATTAAAACAGTGAAAGTTGCCGGCAATAGTAACAGTTGGTCAAGCAATGTGCTGTATATAAATTATGATGCCACAAAAACTGTTGGCTTTACCTTAAGAGAGGAATATTTTGATGACAAAAAAAATGTAGCAGGTGTTGGTGCCGGAATTATTGCAACCACGCTATCCGGTAACATTCACATCAATAATCTCACCCTCATTCCCGAAGTAAGAATAGATAATGCGCAATCTGCCATTTTCTCAAAAAGCAGCCTCAATTCATATAGTAAAAGCGATGTTAGCTGCTTATTGGCTGCTGTTTATAAGTTTTAAAAAATTACCAACCAAAACTATTTAATCATATTAAACCCTACAACTATGTTTTCTTCTACAATTAGCTATTTAAAACAAATTAGGAAAGCAAGACCTACCGAAAATTCAGTGGTTTATCATCTTACCAGAAAAGAAAAAATGAGATTAGCATTAACCGTTTTTTCAGGAAAAATTTTTGGAGTAATTGCTGTTGTAATCTTTATAAAAAGTTTACCGGGTATATTTGCTACTACGGCATTTGCAACTGAAACTTTTACCCCTCACGAAATAACTACATTCAATTCCATAAATACAGTATGGACACTTGTTGCAGCTTTTTTAGTTTTTGGAATGCAGGCAGGTTTTGTTATGCTGGAAGCGGGTTTTGCAAGATCAAAAGAAACTGTAAACGTTCTTTTGGAGTGTATTTTTGATACAGCAATTTGTGGTATTCTTTTCTGGGCAATTGGATATGCTTTCATGTTTAGCCATGGAAATGGTTTTATTGGAACACATTGGTTCTTCTTGTCCGGAGCTCCGGCAACTTATGAAACGACTGGTATTCCAATTTTGGCACATTGGATTTTTCAATTCGCATTTGCTGATACAACTTCTACCATTACATCTGGTGCAATGATTGGAAGAACAAGTTTCAGAGGTGATATATTATATAGCATAGGTGTAACGGGTTTCATTTATCCCATAATAGGGCATTGGGCATGGGGCCCTGATGGCTGGTTGGCTTTAATGGGTAGTGAAGGGCATTTTTTCCCATCTTTAGGCCAAGGATTTAGAGATTTTGCCGGATCTACTGTTGTGCATACAATTGGCGGTGTAATATCTTTAGCAGGTGCCTTAGTTTTAGGGCCTCGTATTGGAAGAATCTTTACCAGAGATGATAAAGAAAAAGGCGGATTACCACCAGCCCATAATCTACCATTAGCAACTGTTGGTGCTTTTATACTTTGGTTTGGCTGGTATGGTTTTAATCCTGGCAGTACGCTTTCCGCAATAGATGCAGATGGAATTGGAAGAATCGCTGCTAATACAACGCTTGCAGCTTGTGCCGCTTCTTTAACAGCAATGATTCTGCCGCTGTGGTTCGGCCCTAACAAGGGTAAGTTTGATTTAGCTTTTACAGTCAATGGATTATTAGCTGGCCTTGTTGCAATAACCTGTCCTTGTTACTGGGTTTCCCCATTTGGTGCTATTTTAATAGGACTTATTGCAGGAGTAGTAGTATACTATGGAACGCTTTTATTGGAATTTTTAAGAATTGACGATCCGGTAGGTGCGGTTCCGGTGCATGGAATAGCAGGCATATGGGGCACATTATCTTTGGGACTTTTTGCCTGTGGTCAATTTGGCGCAACCGGTCCAACAGGTGCAGATAATTCTTCTCCGGTAAAGGGCTTATTTTATGGTGGAGGTTTAAACGTTTTGAAAGCACAATTTATAGGTAGTGCTGTGATTACTTTATCTACCTTTTTAATTGCATTAATATTGATGTGGGTTGTAAATAAATTGCCATATCCCTGGAAACTCCGTGTTGAACCAGAAGCTGAATATGGTGATGGACTTGATAAATTTGAACATGGGGTGTCAGCATATCATTTTCAAGAGTAATATACAATCTGGGGTGGTATAAACAATGGATAAGGGGCATTTTGCCCCTTTCCCTTTATACTTAAATATAATTTAGTTTATATACTATTTATTTTCTTAAAATCAATGCTATACTTAATTAAGAATGATTACATACATGGGTGTATTTGTATTAATGTTAAAACCCAGCACACTTAAAAAAAAGGAAACTTCCATTTATTTTAACAAACTTTTGAATTGTAACCAGTACAACAAAACGTTACTGCAATTCCAATCTCTATTTTTGACAGACAATAATGATATAAAATCATATAAATTGATGAGTTTGACTTAATCCACCTTTCTTATTTTAAGCAGAATTTCGTCCGGCATTAATAATACCAAAGGAACAACGCATTGCCAATTTTTCGTAAGTATTTTTTAATGATTCTTGTGAAGAATATGCTTCCAGCTCTCGAACTTTCGTAATAGCATATTGTTGAATGGTTACCAACGGTAAAACAATGCGTTCCCGCATTTGAATAGACATTTGATCAACAGGATAATCTGCCATTAAGCCAGATTTGTTGTTTAAAAGCAGTATATATTTTTTTGTGAGTTCATATTCACTATAAACCATATTCCAAATTTCACCATACTTTTCATCATTTGCTAAAAATGCGGTTAATGGAAAGAAACATTTTTGCATGGCCATCTCACAATTATCAATTAAAGTTTTGAAAAATAATGAATGCTGGTATAATGCTTTAATGGCGTCCCATTTCCCTTGATGCTCTGCAGCTTGCAAAGCGGTTCCAACGCCATAATAGCCGGTAACATTTTGTTTTATTTGACTCCACGAGCCTACAAAAGGTATGGCACGCAAATCATTCAAAGTTAATTTACTGGAGCCGCCTCTTTTGGTAGGCCTGCTTCCTATATTGGTTTCTGAATATAATTTAAGCGGACTAACATGCACCAGATAATCAATAAAATAAGGATGATTTTTTAATTGTAAATAAGCCTGATAACTGGTTTCAGCAATTGCTTCCATTAATTGTTCTTCCATTTTTTCTAATGTTATTTTATTATTAGAAAAAATTTCATTCGACATGCCGGCATGTATTAATTGCTCAATATTGTATTGTGCTGAATCGATCGTACCAAAATTAGAACTAACGGTTTGGCCTTGAATGGTTAACTGTATTTCTTTGTTGGAAATATTGCTGCCCATTGATGCATAGAATTGATGGGTTTTACCACCGCCTCTGGCAGGAGGGCCGCCACGTCCATCAAAAAACACTACATCAATTCCGTATTGTTTTGAGATATCGGTTAATGCCTCTTTCGTTTTATAAATACTCCAGTTAGCCATTAAATAACCGCCATCTTTTGTTCCGTCTGAAAAGCCCAGCATGATGGTTTGCTTATTATGCCTTTTTTGAAGATGTGAACGATAGGTATTTTGCTGATACAATGTTTCCATAATCGCAGCAGCATTTTTTAAATCATCAATGGTTTCAAATAGTGGAACAATATCAATTGTTAAATTTTCTTTCTTCCACCCCATTAACAAAAACATACCAAAAACTTCCATTACATTAATGGCACTAAAGCAATGGCTAATAATATATCGGTTACAACCCGCCTCGCCGTTTAAATGCTGTATATCACGAATTGCAGCAATAATATCTAATGTATCTTTTTGTACGGGATCTTTCAAAACTCCTGAATCAATTGTAGTTTCAATAGCAGCCAGCATGTTTAATTTTTCAGCATCACTTGATGCAGCATAATCTTTGGGCAAGACATTGGTATCATGAATAAGAAAGTCAAAAATTTTGGCATGAATACTGCTATCCTGCCTAATATCTAATGTTGCAAAATGCAACCCAAACAATTCAACTTTATTAATGAATGATTCAACCAGATTTACAAAAAGATGATTGTGCTCATAAATGAGTTGATACCTTATTTTTTCAAGTGCTTGTAGAATTTCATTTTTGGTTAAATCAAATTCATGCTCTGGAACAAATAAATTATCGTACAATCTTTTTTCCAAATTAGTTAAAGCTACATCTACCCCTTTAAAAGTTAAACGCCGCTTTAACTTTCTAACTTCACTGAAATAGGAACGAATAATACTTTCTCGTAGCACATTGGCTACCTTTAAACTGATATCACGAGTAACAAACGGATTACCATCTCTATCACCACCCGGCCAAAAACCCATTCTAATGATAGCATGATGCTCACTTAATAAATCAGGTACATTTTCTTTAATATAAGTAATAATGCGGCCTGCAGCATGATAAAATACATTTTCAAGATACCATATTAAACTAACTGCTTCATCGAAGGGAGTAGGTTTTTGTTGTTGAAAAAAAGGAGTTCTTCCTAATTGTTGCAAATAAGTATATATCTGTTTTTCATTATTGGTATTGATGGCAGAAGAAAGATCATGAATAATGCCCAATACAGCACCCCTGTAAAATTGAGTAGGATGCGCAGTGAGCACTAACTGAATACTAAAATCATTGATACGTTTTTTCAAAGTATCCATCATCTGTTTTTGATCTGCTTCTAACAGTAATTGTTTTACCGTTCCTTTGCCCTGCATATCATTTACTTCCTTAAAAGCTGCATCTTCTAAGGCATCAAACAATACTACCTGTCTTTCAATATATTGAACAAACCTAAAAAGCAAATCAATTTTTTCTTGCTCAGAATTTAAATTGGTTTGTTTATTAAAAAATTCCTGAATAATTTCTAACGGTCCTTGCTTTTTTTTATATCCTTCTTCACAATTTAATAAAAGCAATGAAACCAAAATACCGGTTTTCTCAATTCGGTGAAAAGGTAATGATGTGAACAAACTATTGTATAACTGAAACTTAATAGCCACCTGGCTTTGAAATACGGATAAATTAGCTGACGCAGACATGATAGTATAAAAATTTTAGATTAAAAAAGTGACAGGCCATCGTTTCGGGCTTGAAAATTAATAAATATTTTGGTAGTATAATTAAATTTTATTTACCTTAGCATTAAAATCAGTAAAAAAAAAGCAATCAAAATTGATTTTTATATAGCAATGATTAACTCCATCATTTACATATTTTCTACCACCACTACTACTACCCTGTAAAGGGTAACATTATTTTATATTACACATTGGGCATTTTCGCTGTTTTCTTCAAAAAGAATTTATTTTAACAAAGTTAATGCGAGTGGGCAAATTGAAATGTCTATTTTAAAAATAATTATTATATAAAATAATTTAAATTTATGAAGGTTTTAAAATTTGGCGGTTCCTCTGTTGCAAATGCAGAGAATATAAAAAAAGTAGCTGAGATAGTAGCTGATAAAAAATATGAACAATCCATTATTGTAGTTTCAGCATTGGGTGGTGTTACAGATGCATTAATACAAACAGGCACTTCTGCGGCCAAAGGCGATGATAACTACAAACAATTGTTACTAAATTTAGAAACCCGGCATTTAGAAACCGTTAAAAACTTATTACCTGTAACTATACAGAGCAGTTGCTTAAGCAACGTAAAACAAAAATTTAATGAATTAGAAGATATATGTGAAGGCGTATTCCGATTAGGTGAATTATCTAAAAGAACCATGGATAGAATTGTAAGTTATGGAGAATTGCTTTCATCCACTATCATTTCTCATTATTTGAATGCCATTCAAATTAACAACGAATGGCTGGATAGCAGAAAATTAATTACCACCAACAGCCAATTCGGATTTGCACAGGTTATTTTTCCGCTAACCAATAAAAATATACAGGATTGGATTGCACACTCGTCCTCAAAGAAATTTGTTTCCCCCGGCTTTATTGCTGCCAATCAGGAGGGTTTAACTACTACACTGGGACGAGGTGGCTCAGATTATACTGCAGCAATTTTTGCAGCAGCCATACAATCAGAAGCATTAGAAATTTGGACCGATGTTACCGGAATGATGACAGCCGATCCGAGATGGGTTTCAAATGCAAAAACCATTCCTTCCACTTCTTACAGAGAGGCCATGGAATTATCACATTTTGGAGCAAAAGTTATTTATCCGCCTACAATACAACCGGCAATGCAACAACTTATTCCAATATGGATTAAAAATACTTTTCAACCACAGCAGCCAGGTACCGTTATTGAAAACATTTCAGCACAAAAAAATGAAATTATTACAGGAATATCCAGTATCAATACCATTAGCCTGCTTAGCTTAGAAGGCAGCGGCATGGTAGGTATTCCCGGTTTTTCAAAACACTTGTTCGAAGCATTATCTTCAGCAGGAATTAATGTTATACTGATAACACAAAGTTCTTCTGAACATTCTATTTGTGTGGCAGTAAACAGCGCAGATGCAAATATGGCTAAACACATTGTAGATGAGCATTTTGCCAATGAAATTGCTTCGGGGAAAGTAGATCCTTTGAAAGTTGAACATGAATTATCAATTATTGCATTAGTTGGCGATAAAATGAAAAGCCATCCGGGGATTGCCGGAAAAATGTTTGCAGCACTGGGCAGAAATGGTGTAAACATCAGGGCAATTGCGCAAGGCTCATCAGAAAGAAATATTTCTGCTGTAGTTGCTTTTAAAGATGTAAAAAAAGCAGTCAATGTTTTACATGAGGCATTTTTCGAATCGAGTTACAAACAACTGAACCTTTTTATTATAGGTTCCGGAAATGTAGGTAGTAAATTATTGGAACAAATTAAACAACAACAAGAATATTTACTGCATCATTTGAATTTGCAAATCAGAATTACCGGTATTGGCAATAGCAGGCACATGCTTTTTAATGATGATGGCATTCAACTCAACAATTGGAATCAATTATTACAAGAAGCGCCACCCATGAAATTGAGTGGGTTTATTGAAACCATTTTGTTAAAGAACTTACGTAACAGTGTTGTTGTAGATGTTACTGCCAATCATCAGGTGGCAGATACCTATGCCGAATTATTATCCCACTCTATAGCTATTGTTGCATGCAATAAAATTGCAGCCTCTTCTGCCTATAAAAATTATATAAAGTTGAAACAATTAGCCAAGGAGTTTAATGTTCCCTACTTCTTTGAAACCAACGTAGGTGCAGGATTGCCGGTGATAGGAACATTAAATGATTTAATTAGAAGCGGCGATAGTATTCATAAAATTCAGGCTGTATTGTCAGGTACATTAAATTATGTTTTTAACAATTATAATGCTACTGAAACGTTTGCAACAGTTGTAAAACAAGCACAAAAAGAAGGTTATACTGAACCCGATCCAAGGTTAGATTTAGGTGGTACAGATGTAATGCGTAAAATAATGATATTGGCCAGAGAAGCGGGAACTGCTATAGAAATGGAAGATGTAACCAATCATTCTTTTTTACCGCCATCTTGTATGCAGGGAACTGTAGACGACTTTTATGTGGAATTAGAAAAACATGAAGCACATTTTAAAGAATTATACTTAAAGGCTACCGCAAACAACTGTAAGCTAAAATTTGTAGCTGAGTATGTAAATGGAAAAGCCGAGGTAGGATTAAAGCATATACCTGCTGATTCTGATTTTTATCATTTATACGGAAAAGATAATATCGTATTGTTTTATACACAGAGATATCCGGAACAACCCCTTGTAATAAAAGGGGCCGGTGCAGGTGCCGATGTAACTGCATCAGGAGTTTTTGCGGATATTATTCGGGTGGTTCATTAATGATGAATACCTATAAAGTGTTCATAAGCTTTCTGTTCACTTAAAGCAATATTTTTAAAAAGCAAAAAAGAAATTGTGCAAATAAAACAACAAAGCATTACCGTTAGTAGTCCTGCAACTGTTGCCAATATAGTATGCGGTTTTGATATTCTGGGTTTTGCAATCAATCAACCTGAGGATTTCTATACCTTAACTATTAGCGATACCAAAGGTGTTACAATAATAAATGAAGATAATTTTAACCTACCACTTAAAGCGGAAGAAAATGTTGCCGGAGCTGCACTTTTAGCATTTTTAGAAGCAGTACCTGAAATAAATGGATTTACATTGATTAGTAAAAAACAAATTAAACCCGGCAGTGGAATAGGTTCCAGCGCAGCCAGTGCAGCAGGTGTAGTGGTTGCAGCCAACTTTTTATTAAATAATTATTTTAACAAATTAGACCTGGTTCGTTTTGCCATGTTTGGTGAAAAAGTGGCCAGTGGGGTAAAACACGCCGATAATATTGCACCGGCAATTTATGGTGGCGTTACACTCATCCGTTCTATTTTTCCATTAGATATTATTCCCATAACAGCTCCCGATTTATATGTAACCGTTGTTCATCCTCAAATTGAGGTGAGAACAGCCGATGCCCGTCAAATTTTAAAACAAAATGTTTTACTAAAAGATGCTATCAAACAGTGGGGTAACATTGCAGGTTTAGTAGCAGGTTTTATTCAACACGATTATGAATTAATTGCAAGAAGCTTAGAAGATGTAATCATTGAACCGGTAAGAAGCATATTAATTCCAGGATTTTATGAAATAAAGAACAAATGTAAAGAAGTGGGTGCTTTAGGTGGCGGTATTTCAGGTTCAGGCCCTTCTATTTTTATGCTAAGCAAAACCAAAGACATAGCCATTGCAGTTGAAAATATTATGAAAGAGGTATACTATGCTATTGGTTTAGATTACTATACCCATGTAACCACTATTAATCAGCAAGGTGTAAAAATCATCAATTAAGATATGTATATATAATTTATTTATAACAAATAAGTATTGGCTACACATTTCATTTTAAAACTTCACATCAACATCCATTTATTTTATAATCATGAAATATTTTAGTTTAAACCATAAAGCCCCTGTTGTAGATTTTTCAGTAGCCGCCATTCAGGGACAGGCACCGGATAAAGGGTTGTATTTTCCGGAAAACATACCTGCTTTACCCAAAGGATTTATTGAAAATATTCAACACTACAAGAAAACAGAGATTGGGGTAACCGTAATGCAACCTTATATGGGTAATGCAATGCCTCTTTCCATTCTTGAAAAAATTATTGAGGAAACGGTTGACTTCCCATTTCCTTTAGTAACCATTACACCCTCCATTGCTGCATTGGAATTATTTCATGGTCCAACCTTAGCTTTTAAAGATGTAGGCGCAAGATTTATGAGCAGATGTCTGGCTTATTTTAACCGGAATAATACCCAGCCGGTAACTGTGCTGGTTGCTACTTCCGGCGATACCGGCGGTGCTGTTGCTCATGGATTTTTGGGTGTGAAAGGTGTTGAAGTAATTATTTTATATCCCAAAAATAAAGTAAGTAAAGTGCAGGAATTGCAATTAACAACACCAGGTAACAATATTACAGCACTTGAAATTGAAGGTAATTTTGATGATTGCCAGGCAATGGTGAAGGAAGCATTTATGGATAAAGATTTAAACCGGAAATTAACGCTTACTTCTGCCAACTCTATCAATGTAGCCAGATGGCTGCCACAACAATTGTATTATTTTTTTGCATACCAGCAATGGCAACAGCAAACCCCTCCCGTTATATCTGTACCAAGCGGTAATTTTGGTAATATCTGTGCAGCAATACTGGCACACCATTCGGGCCTGCCTGTTCAGCATTTTATTGCAGCTTGTAATGCCAATAAAGTAGTAACCGACTATTTAAATACCGGTACCTATCATGCCCAACAATCTGTTCCAACCTTTTCCAATGCAATGGACGTGGGCAATCCAAGTAATTTCATAAGAATTCTTGAAATATTTCAACACTCATTTCAATCATTAAAAAATAAAATAAACAGTTTTAGTGTAGATGATGCAACTACCCTACAAACCATACAAACCGTATACAAACAATATAACTATTTGTTAGACCCGCATGGAGCAGTTGCTTTTGCTGCATTATCACACTATTTAAAGCAATTTCCAAATGAACACGGTTATATAGCTGCAACTGCGCATCCGGTAAAATTTCCTGATGTTGTAGAGCTGGCAACCGGTTATCAGGTACCCTTTCCTGAAGCTATTAAGGAACTCTTCACTAAAGAAAAAAAAAGTATGAATATGCCTGCAAACTTTAATGCATTGAAAGAGTGGTTATTGAACAGGAAACATTTTTAAACAAACTGGCTTTTCCGATTTTATTTGTACACCGGTGGGTACTAACATACCGGTACTTTTATAAATGGTAAATACTACAATATTATTTGTATCTCTATTGGCTACCAATAAAAATTTCCCGGTAGGATCAATAACAAAATTTCTGGGATGTACGCCAAGTGTTGACTGATGCCCCAATTCTGTTAAAGTACCATTGGCAGCAATTCGGTAAATGGTAATATCGTTCGCCTTACCCCGATTTGAAGTATATAAATATTTCCCATCAGGAGTAATATGAATGTCTGCACTTCCCCGCTCATTGGGATCACCAACAGTACATGATGCAATGGTTTGTATGGCTTGCAGCCGCCCGGTATTGCTATCATAATTAAAACAAATTACTTTACCGGCCAATTCTGTAATTAAGTATGCAAATTTTTTGTTGGGACTAAATGTTAAATGCCTTGGGCCATATCCGTCAGGAACATCAAATAATGCGGTATCTGTTTCTGATAAAGGCGCTGTTTCATTGGTAGGATTAAAATGATATTGATACACTTTATCTGTTCCTAAATCATCCACAAATAAATATTTATTGCCAGGAGAAAAAATGGTACAATGTACATGTGCCTGTTCCTGTCGGGTAACGTTTACACTATATCCGTGATGTTCTATATTTTGTGCCAGTGGTTGCAAAGAACCATCTGCATTAATCTTTAACATAGACAAGCTACCGCTGCTATAATTAGCCACAGCAGCCCATGTATGGGTAGCATCTACATCAATATAGCAGGGATCATCTCCCCCACTCGGCGTGGTATTTAACAATTGTAGTGTTCCATTTTTTTTATTGAAAGAAAAGGCACTTACGGCCCCCGGAATTTCTTTGTGATTTTCATTCACAGCATAAACAAATTTGCCATTATCTGAAACGGTAAGATAAGAAGGATTGGATGTTCCAGTAAATGTACTCACCAAATTAGCAGAACCGATATTCGTATTAAACTTATACACTTCAATATGATTGGTATAACTACCTACCATCATATAATATTCATGGGGCTGACTGATTCCTAATAAAGAAAAAACTGAACAGCATAGCGCAAGCAATAAACGCATAAAAATTAATTTTAAGTACAAGGTAAATATTTTAAAATAAAAGCATTACTTAAAAAAATACTAAGGAGCAGAATTTGATTTTTGTTAAGTAGAATGTACAAAAAAACAAAATAAAAAAACCGTTTGAAAAAATCAAAC
>JABAOH010006118.1_pt2 | contig 19073 bp, 18 predicted proteins | sample 7062181 | NCBI WGS metagenome assembly JABAOH01 (sample SAMN14538630, study PRJNA623070) | marine sediment metagenome | biome: marine biome [ENVO:00000428]; feature: marine pelagic biome [ENVO:01000023]; material: deep marine sediment [ENVO:00002113]; isolation source: pool of 5 deep marine... | reverse complement strand
CCGCTACCTGTTGGCTCACTGCTCCATAAAGATCGATATCTCGCTCGGGGACACTCAGAAGCTCCACTTTACTCCGATTGGTATAGCTCACAATTCCCATCTCGAAATAATCTGAACTTCCCGATACATTGGTTATTCGATGGGCGATCAATCCCCCTGTGCACGACTCAGCCACCGAAAGGGTAGCTTTGCTCCGCCTTAAGAGAGAGCCGATTTTCTCCTCCGGCCTTTTATGTTCCTTCATCGCCCTATCCCCCTTTGAGTATGGTAAAGAGGAGGACATGAATGCTGAGATTGGTGTAAATGCCTGCGACAATATCGTCCAGGACCACTCCATATCCCCCCNNGGGAATCATGAACATGCCCACGAGAAACCCAACCATCTCATCAATGACGATATGCCTGCAATCCCTGGATTGAAGGAACACCTCGGCACGACCCGATGCCCACATTGCAACATATATCGAACCTAACACGATGGCCAAGTAATAAAGGGGAGAGAGACGGGAGAGGAAAAGATAGAGAGGAATCGCCACCAGTGTTCCCGCAGTTCCCGGGGCTAGTGGAGCGTAGCCGACAAAACACCCAGTAGCCAAGAAGATAACTATCCTTTTCAATATAGCCCCTTACGGGGATCCGTTGCTTTCCGAAGGCGCTTTTCGCCTCGTGACAGCGCTAAAGCCTCCCTGAGATGAACACCGCCTGAATAGAGGGCCTTCCCTATTATCGCACCTGCCACTCCGAGCGGCTCCATTCTTATCAGCGCCTCAATGTCCCTTAGATGCGAGATTCCCCCNNAGGTTAAGCCCCCTTTCGGTCCCATCCCGTCCAATATCCGTAAACACTATGGCCTCAACACCTTCCCCCTCCAAACGGTGGGCCAAGGGAATTACCTCAACTGAGGTCATTTGCCTCCATCCCTCAACAGCTACCCTCCCATTTCTTGCATCAATACTGGCAATAATCTTCGACGAAAATGCGGAGCAGGCCTGCCTCACAAAATCCGGGAATCGTTGGGCCATGGTCCCCAAGACAATACGATCCACCCCCATGGAAAAATACCGCTCCATCGCCTCCAAAGTTCTCATCCCTCCTCCTATCTGTATGGGGATGCCTACCGATGTCACGATCCGTTCGATTTCCCTCTCATGGATCGGCTTTCCGAAAAAGGCACCATCCAAATCTACCACATGTAACCTCCCCGCTCCTTCGTCTTCCCATCTTTGGGCTATCTCCCAAGGCCGATCCGAAAAGACTGTCCCCCGATCCGGTCTCCCTTGAAAAAGGCGAACACATTTACCCCCCTTAAGATCGATGGCCGGAATGATGTCCATTATTCCCTCTCTCCTTCCGGCATTTCTCTCGAGGCCGGAAAGGAAACCAATAATTCATCCATCCCTACGCTGGCCAAACCTTTCGCCTTTAGCCAAACTCCCCCCCTGCGTAAAAAGGAGCCGAACCTCCGTATGTCTTCACTTAAGGGCTGCTGGGTCTCCTGAAAGAGGCCACTCCAAAGAATAGAGCCCTCTTTCACGCCGACTAAATGAATGACAAACGACACCGAGGCGGGACGCTTCACGGAAAAGGCACCCCCAATTCGTTCCTCGTATCGAAACCCCCTTCCCACCACAACTCCGTCTACCCCAAATGCCCTCCCCATCCTTAGGGCTGAACCCATGGGATCCCTTTCAAAATCCTCCCTTTGCATTGCCTTATTCACCTCATTTAAGGGGACGATCTCAAGTTGGGGGAAGTCGCTCAATTTCCGGTATATGAGATCCGTCAGGTCCCTCCGCGCATTGGGGGCAATTTCACCCCCCACAAACGAGCGACCGCTGATGGGGTCTCCGATAAATTTTTCCCCCTCTCCCGAGGGGACCCCTATGAAGAATGGAATCACCGCGACCGATCGGACGAGCTTTTCAACCCGTAACGCGTACTTCGTGCACCCTGAGGACAAGCAGAGGGAGAGAAAAATCCATGCGATTGCCCTGAGCCGCTTCCTTCCACCCATATCGCATCCCTTTCCCTACAACCTCCCTTTTGTCGACATCACTCCCGTCACCCTTTGATCGAGCGAACTGGCCATATCTAAAGCCCTTCCGACCCCTTTGAACATCGCCTCGATAATGTGGTGACTATTCTTCCCATACATGGTGTTAATGTGGAGGGTGATGCCACCGTGGTTTGTAAACGCCCTAAAGAATTCCTCGATCAAATCCAAATCGAATAAGCCCACTTTCCTTTTCCTCACACCCGGGTTATAGACTAAGTGGGACCGCATTGACAAATCCAGTGCCACGGAGACCAAGGTTTCGTCCATGGGAATGATAGCCATCCCGTACCTTCGCATTCCCTTCCCATCCCCTATGGCTTCTTTTAATCCATCCCCCAGGCATATCCCGACATCCTCCACGGTGTGGTGAAAATCAACCCCAATATCGCCTTCGGCTTCGATGTGAAGGTCGAAAAAACCATGCATGGCCAATAAGCTCAGCATATGGTCGAAAAAGGGAATCCCCGTAGAGATGAAATACTCGCCCGAGCCATCGAGGTCAAGCCTGAGGGTGATCCTCGTCTCCTTAGTTTTCCTGGTAATCTCTCCCTTCCTACCCATCACTCCTCCTTCATCGCTTCTTTCCCGAACCTTCCCCCTCCTCTTACCGCTTTTTCTCCACAAATCTCATCTCCACAGCCCTTGCATGGGCATCCAACCCCTCCATGGCTGCCATCTTGAGGACATGTGTCCGTAAATCCAATAATGCCTCTTTGGTGAAGGAAATGATATTAGATTTTTTCAAGAAATCCTCGACCCCTAAGGGAGAAGAAAAGCGTGATGTCCCTCCGGTCGGCAGAACATGATTTGTCCCCGCCAGGTAATCCCCTACTGTCTCAGGAGTGAAGGAACCTAAAAATATTGCCCCCGCATTGCGAACCCTGCCCAACAGATCCCATGGAGTCTCAACCATGAGCTCAAGGTGTTCAGGGGCCACTTCATTGATGAGATCGATGGCCTCATCAAAATTCCGCGCGATCACGATGGCCCCATGACTACCCAATGATCGTTCCACCACCTCCTTGCTCTTCAATGCCCTCAACTGCCTCTCAACCTCACGATTGACAGCGCGAGCATAAGCCTCCGATAGGACAATCAAAACCAAAAGTGCCCTCTCATCGTGCTCCCCTTGGGAAAGCAGGTCTGCGGCCACAGAGGAAGGGGCAGTGCGTCCGTCCGAAAAAATACAGATTTCGCTTGGCCCCGCTACCATATCTATTCCGACTTCACCAAAGACCATCTTCTTGGCAGTGGCTACATAGACATTTCCCGGTCCCACTATCTTGTCTACTTTTGGGATGGACTCCGTACCATAGGCAAGAGCCCCCACACCCTGGGCCCCCCCGACCCTGAAGATTGAGGTAGCCCCAGCTAATCTCGCCGCTGCTAATACATGGGCACTTCCTCTGCCTCCATAGATTGGAGAAGCCACAATCAATTCGCTAACGCCCGCTATTTTTGCGGGAATGAGAGTCATCAATACGGTGGAAGGATAGGGATTTTCTCCTCCCGGGATGTAAGCCCCTATCCGTTTAAGAGGGGTTACGAGCTGGCCCAAAACTATGCCATCTGCTGTTGATTCAAACCAAGAGTTCACTAACTGCCTTCGGTGGAAGGATGCAATACGCTCTGAGGCTAGTTTTAGGGCGTCTAAATCCTCCTTTGGAATCTGCCCATAGGCCTCTTCGATCTCCTCTCGGGAGACCTGGAGCTGAGAAGACGAGAGATCGATGCTATCAAAACGCCTCGTATATTCGAGAACGGCCTCATCCCCTTTTGCCTTCACCCTCTGCAGAATGGTGCCGACCAATCGTTCCACCCCCTCGAGGTCTTCCCTCCCACGACTGATCAGCATTTCGAACTGCTTCCCGAAGTCCTTGTTACCAACCCGGAGTATCCTCATTTATGCCTTAACCCTCCTGATATGAGCCCCAAGGCTTGCTAGCTTCTCCTCCAACTTCTCATACCCCCTATCTAAGTGGTAAACGCGGGAAACCTCTGTTTTCCCCTCAGCTGCCAATCCGGCCAGGACTAATGAAGCACTTGCCCTCAAGTCAGTAGCCATCACTGGGGCACCGCTGAGCCCCTTTACCCCGTTGATGATCGCGCTGTTCCGCTCAACCTTGATGTCCGCTCCCATCCTCTTGAGTTCACTCACGTGGATGAATCGGTTCTCGAAAATCGTTTCGGAGATCACGCTTAATCCCTTAGCTAATGTCATAAGGACCATAATCTGGGCCTGCATATCTGTGGGAAAACCCGGGTAGGGGAGGGTCTTAATATCAACGCTCTTAACCCTTTTATTTCCAATCGCCCTCGCCCCGTCATCCTCTGGAAGGATTTCCATCCCGGCTTCCCTCAATTTATTCGCCACGGCTTCCATATGATCCAGGTTGCAGTTTCGGATATGGATATTCCCTTTCGTAACCCCAGCAGCTATCATAAACGTCCCCGCTTCAATTCGATCGGGGATGACACTGTGTTCCGTGGCCGTCAACCTCTTTACCCCCCTTATCCTTATGATATTTGATCCAGCCCCTGAAATCTTGGCACCCATCTTATTGAGCACCTTGGCCAATTCCAGTACCTCAGGTTCTGCGGCGCAATTTTCGATGACTGTTTCCCCCTTAGCCAAGGCTGCTGCCATCATGAGATTCTCCGTTCCCGTTACCGTTGGAACGTCGAGGTAAATGTTCGCACCCCTCAATCCCTTTGTCTTTGCCTCAATATACCCATGTCTCAATTGAATTTCCGCCCCCAGTTTTTGCAAGCCCTTTAGGTGAAGGTTGACGGGCCGGGCTCCGATAGCACACCCTCCGGGCAGGGATATAAAAGCTCTTTTCGCCCTGGCGACCAATGGGCCCAGTACCAGTATTGAAGCCCTCATAGTCTTAACCAGGTTGTAGGGGGCTTCGTGTCCTAAGAGTTGCGTACCATCGAGGAGATAAGTCCCTCTCTGATCTTGCCCAATTTTCACCCCCAAATTTTTGAGGACTTGGCATATGGTCTTAACGTCCCTGAGATCAGGGACCCCGTGAAATCGAATCTCCCCCTCTGCTAGTAGACTCGATGCAAAAATGGGTAAGGTTGCATTCTTAGATCCGCTTACGGTGACCTCTCCTACTAATCTCTCCCCACCCTCAATGACGATCTTATCCAAAACCTAATCCCCTTTTAATCACGCTTCCTTCATCCCTTGCGAGCCCGAATAACCCTGTCCACCCCCGAGTGATCCTTAATGATATTAGGGGGCGTGAAATATCCGGCATTCCGAATCATCTCCGCAACAGCTTCGCCTTGCCCTTCACCAAATTCCATCATCAGCCATCCCCCATCCTTGAGAAATGTCCCAGATCCCGTGACTATTCTCCTGAAGAATTCGAGTCCATCGAGACCCCCATCCAACGCGATCCTGGGTTCGAATTCCGCTATCTCTCTGGGTAAGATTCCTATCTGTGAGCTCGGGACATAGGGTGGGTTGGATACGATCAAATCGAAAAGGGATCTGCCCTCCTTGAGGGGGGGGAAAAGGTCCCCAACCAAAAAACGGATATTCTCCGAGACCCTCTGAATTCTGGCATTCTCCTTCGCAACGAGAAGCGCCCTCCAAGATATATCCTCTGCCAAGATAAAACACCCCTGTAGCTCTTTTGCCAAAGCAATGGCAATCGCCCCACTTCCTGTTCCTACCTCCATGAAACGGAGGCTGAGGGTTGTGTCATCTCTGAATATCTTCAGGGTCTCCTCAACCAGTAACTCCGTCTCAGGCCTCGGGATGAGGACCTCAGGGGTTATTTTCAGGTCTAATGACCAGAACTCACGACTACCGAGAATATACTGGACCGGTTCGCCCTTGATTCTCTTATTGATCAGGGATCTATAGGAGGTGAACTGGCGCTGAGTTAAGATCCGATCGGAGTAAAGATATACCTGGACCTGATCAATCTCAAGGACTTTTCTCAAGAGAAGCTCCGCATTCAGTCGGGGGCTTTCGATACCTTTCTCCCTGAGCAGCCGGGCTCCCCAATCCAATGCTCCTGAAATAGTCGGCTCGATTGCTGACATGATGGGAACGTATTTGTCAATAAATGAGGAGGGTAATTTGAAGGTCTCAGATTTTGAAATCCGTTATCTCCCCGCCTGTTGACCCCGAAAGGTTTCAGCTTGGTAGCGGGCGTTGAGAGATCCTATCAATTCCTGGAGATGACCTTCCATGATCTCTTCCAGCTTGTACAGGGTCAAACCAATCCGATGATCCGTCACTCTTCCCTGGGGGAAGTTATACGTCCTGATACGCTCGGAGCGATCGCCGGTTCCCACGAGGCTCTTCCTCTTCTCCGATATTTCCTTGCGCTGTTCCCTCTCGAGCTTATCGAGGAGTTTAGCCCTTAACACCTTCATCGCCTTGGCCTTATTCTTGTGTTGCGATTTCTCGTCTTGACACGTTGCCATTACCCCGGTGGGAATATGGGTTATCCGAACCGCCGAGTCCGTCGTGTTGACGCTCTGTCCTCCGGGACCAGAAGAGCGAAATACATCCACCCTCAAGTCATCTGGATCAATCTCAACTTCGATCTCCTCGGCCTCTGGTAAGACAGCAACGGTAACCGCTGACGTATGAATTCTTCCTTGGGACTCCGTCTCAGGGATCCTCTGCACCCGATGGACACCACTTTCGAACTTCAGCTTACTATAGACCTCATCCCCTTCAATCGATGCAATAATCTCCTTGAATCCTCCGACTCCGGTAAAATTTCGACTGAGGATATCAACTCTCCACCCGTTCATCTCGGCATATTTAGCATACATGCGAAACATATCGGCGGCGAATAGGCCGGCCTCATCTCCTCCTGTTCCCGCGCGAATCTCGAGAAGTATATTCTTCTCATCAGTGGGGTCCTTCGGTATCAGGGAGTTATTTAATTCCCGCTCCACCGTCTCCCTCTCCTGGGCTAGGTAGTTGATCTCTTCCTTTGCCAATTTCTTGATCTCTTCATCCTCTTCAGAGAGTAGGTGTCTATTCTCCTCGATCTCTGCCTCCAATCTCTTCAATTTTCGATAGAGATCTACCACCTTCCTCAGATCGGCGTGTTCTTTCGCGATCTTATGAAGCGTTTTCTGGTCCTTGATAATCTCTGGGTCGCCCAACATCCGATCCAATTCAGCAAAACGTTGCTCGACCTCTTCAAGCATTTGTTCCACTATTTCCGCTCCATCGCAAGGATATTCCACCCTCGGTTTGTGTACCGCAATGGTAAGGTCTGCCCTTTATCGGGATTTTGCCCGACGACGACGAATCGATTCTGAGGCGTTTCAGAAAAGAATTTGGCAGGCGGATTATCCAACCCCTTTCTTTAAGATAAAACTTATCCACTCTTGCTCGGTTTCTTCTCCCGTGCATTTGCATATTTCTTCTCGAACTTCTCTATCCTCCCCGCGGAATCCAGGAATTTCTGCTTCCCCGTAAAGAAGGGATTGCATTGAGAACAGATCTCAACCCTAATCTTCTCCTTGGTACTCATAGTTTCAAAGGTAGCTCCGCACGCGCAGCGGATGGTGGTCTTTAATAAATTTGGGTGAATCTCTTTCTTCATCCTCATCCTCCATATGGAAATGAAATACTCTTAACCTATCACATGTGTCGCTTATTTCAACCAATTCCCCGATTCAACGCCCTATTGGTTCATGGAATCAAGAAACTCCCTATTGCTCCGAGTATCCCTCATCTTCTCCTGGAGAAACTCCATGCTCTCCACCGTATTCATCGGTTGAAGCACCTTTCGTAAAAGCCAAATTCTATTCAGGTCGTTTTCATCTAAGAGCAGCTCTTCCTTCCTCGTTCCGGAGCGTTGAATGTCGATGGCAGGAAAAACCCGCCGGTCAACCAATCGCCTGTCCAGGTTGATCTCCATATTGCCCGTTCCCTTAAACTCCTCAAAGATAACCTCATCCATCCGGCTTCCCGTATCGATTAAGGCAGTCGCAATAATCGTCAAACTGCCGCCTTCCTCGATGTTTCTTGCGGCTCCAAAGAAACGCTTCGGCCGGTGAAGGGCATTGGAATCAACTCCACCAGAAAGGACCTTCCCGCTAGGGGGAACAACGGCATTATGTGCCCTTGCCAATCTCGTTATACTATCCAGGAGAATTACCACATCCTTATGATGTTCAACTAATCTCTTTCCTTTCTCAATGACCATATCCGCCACTTGGACATGTCTCTGGGCCGGTTCATCGAAAGTCGAGCTAATCACCTCACCTTTCACCGATCGCTCCATATCGGTCACTTCCTCTGGTCTCTCATCGATAAGCAACACGATCAAGATGATCTCGGGATGATTCGTGGTAATGCTGTTGGCAATACTCTGCAAAAGCATCGTTTTCCCCGTCCTCGGCGGCGCAACAATTAATCCCCGTTGCCCTTTGCCGATTGGGGTAAGCAGGTCCATTACCCTCGCCGAAAGGTTTTCCGGGTCATTCACCTCCAGCCGAATCCTCTCATCAGGATACAGGGGGGTCAAATTGTCGAAAATAATCTTCTCCCTCGCCACCTCTGGATTTTCGAAATTGACACCCTCAACCTTGAGCATTGCAAAATACCTTTCCGTGTCCTTTGGCGGCCTAATCTGTCCTGATACCGTATCCCCCGTTCTCAGATTGAATCGACGTATCTGGGAAGGCGAAATATATATATCGTCTGGGCCAGGTAAATAACTNNCCGTAAATCAAACCATTTTTGGCCGTTTGAGCCTGCAAGAGGGAGAAAATGAGCTCCTGCTTCACCATTCCGCTAGCACCTTCTACCTTGAGCTCTTTGGCGATGTCGGTGAGTTCTCCGATCTTTTTCCTCTTTAACTCATTCAAATTCATCTATTGCTCCTTTTTCCTTAGTCTTTCGTGGTTCCTCGTTGGGACAAGGGAGCACCTTGATGGAAGGCCCCCTCCTGCCTCTATGGCCATCAATTTCCCATGAATCGTTCTTACCTGTTTCCTCATTTCCTCCAAGGATCCGTCCGTATTTATCACATAGTCCGCGTATTTCCGCTTTTCTTTTAACGGGGCCTGCGTTCTTATCCGACGCCTCGCCCCCTCGAGGCTGAGACCGTCTCTATCCATCAACCGTCTTATCTGATTCCTCTCACTGGTCGAGACAACGATTACCTTGTCCATTTCCTTAAAGGTTCCCGTTTCAATCAAGAGCGCGGCATCGACAAGGACCAACACGTCGTTGTGCTCCTTGCCAATCTCTTTGAGCCTCCTGTCTATTTCCCTCTTAATCTCGGGATGAATCATTTTGTTTAATGCCGCCCTCTCGGCTTCATGGGAAAAAACCTTTTCGCCCAATTTAAACCGGTCGATGGTAAAGTCCTCTCTTTGAATCTCCCTCCCAAAATAGGCGATAATCTTCTTCCAAAGCGGTTTATGGGGAAGGATCAATTCTCTCGCGATCTGATCAGCGTCAATGATAACCGCGCCCAATTTCTCGAATTCCATGCATACGGTACTTTTGCCGCTAGCAATGCCTCCTGTTAATCCGATGGTCAACATTTCCTTCGAATTGTTCTACGGTGGGAGCTATGTTAGGACGATTTCCTCAGATATCCAGATTACGTGCCATCAAGGCATTATCCTGTATAAACCGCCGCCTCTCATCAACCTGATCGCCCATGAGAACGCTGAATATCTCATCGGCTTCAACCGCATCCTCAATCCTAACTTGCAAGAGGGTCCGAGTCTGGGGATTCATGGTCGTCTGCCACAACTGCTCCGGGTTCATCTCCCCAAGGCCCTTATATCTTTGAATGAATAAACCCTCCTTGCCAAGCGCCAGAATGTACTGCAGGAGTTCTTCCCCCGAATTGAGCGTAGTCTTCTTGCCCTTTGATGATATGAGGATGGGTGAGTTTTGAAGTTGGCCAATCTCTTTGTGGAGGTTNNCCCATTGTGTGCCAAAGTCACGTTCAATTCGAAGAGATTGTGTTCTTCATCCTTTGTGATCTGTGGGGATTTAAAGCCCTCCGCTACCATAACCCGTTTGACGGCGGTGATTTTTTCCATTTCCTCAAAAGTTGATTTAAATCGGATCTTATTCCGAAGCAATACTTCTATCAGGACCCCCTGAAACCCCCTGTTTGTAAGCTTTGATCTTAGGTAATTGTACTGAGAGAGTTTATCCAACAATACAGCTAACCTACGTCCTGTTAGTGGAACGTCAGTACCCTTAACTAAAACCTCTATCTGCCCTGTTGCACGGTCCAATAAATATCGATTGAAGGAACCATCATCCTTTATGTAATCCTCTTTTTTCCCATCTTTCACCCGGTAGAGGGGAGGTTGAGCAATATAGAGATATCCCCTCTCCACAACCTCAGGCATTTGCCTATAGAAAAAGGTAAGCAGCAGGGTTCTTATGTGGGATCCATCCACATCGGCATCCGTCATGATAATAACTCTGTGGTATCTGAGCTTCGAAATATCGTTTTCTTCGCCTGCAATACCCGTGCCTAATGCTGCTATAATACTCTTAATCTCTTCATTGCTCAGCATTTTGTCAAACCGGGCTTTTTCAACGTTCAATATCTTTCCGCGTATCGGCAGAATCGCTTGATTCACCCGGTTCCTCCCCTGCTTCGCGGATCCGCCTGCTGAATCCCCCTCAACGATGTAGAGCTCGCTTCGAGACGCATCCCTCTCCTGACAATCGGCCAGTTTCCCGGGTAAGGTGTCTCCCTCTAGGAACCCCTTCCTTCGGGTCAATTCCCTCGCTTTCCTGGCGGCTTCGCGGGCCCTTGCTGCATCAACCACCTTTGCTATGATTTTCCTGGCGATTTGTGGATTTTCCTCGAAAAAGCCGCCCAATCTATCGTTCACGAAAACTTCCACCATACCCTTAACTTCGCTATTACCCAATTTTGTCTTCGTTTGACCCTCAAACTGAGGTTCCGGAATCTTGACGCTGACAACTCCTACGAGACCCTCCCTCACATCGTCACCACTCAGATTTTCCTTTAACCCTTTTAGAAGGTTATTATTGAGAGCATAGGAGTTTATCGTCCGCGTTAGAGCGGATTTAAATCCAATGAGGTGGGTTCCCCCCTCTTGCGTTCTGATGTTGTTTGCATAGGAAAAGAGGTTTTCGTTGAAGCCGTCATTATATTGAAAGGAGATCTCTATATCAACGGAATCCCGCTTCTCGCTAAAATATATCGGCTTGGGATGGATACAGTTCCTCTTCTTGTTTAAAAACTCGATAAAAGAAACAATACCTCCTTTGTAGAAAAACTCATTTTTTTTATCGCTCCTTTCATCCATGATCCTGATAAGAAGCCCTTTGTTCAAGAAGGAGAGTTCCCTTAAGCGCTGCGATAATAGTTCGAAACTAAACGAGGTGGTGTCGAATATTTCGGTATCGGCCTTGAACCTTATCTTGGTCCCCGTCTTCTTCGTCTTACCAAGAACTTCCAAGCGGGTTTTCGCTTCCCCCTTCTCGTATACCTGGTGGTAGACCTTTTCATCGCGACGGATTTCTAGTTCCATATATTCAGACAGGGCATTGACTACGGAAAGACCAACTCCATGAAGACCACCCGATACGCGATAACTCAGATTATCGAATTTTCCTCCCGAGTGGAGCTTCGTCATAACCACTTCCACCGCGGGTCTTCTCTCTTTCTTGTGATAGTCAACTGGTATTCCTCTCCCATTGTCTTCCACGGTAATGCTGTTGTCTATGTGGATTGTAAGATCGATTTTTGTGCAATATCCTCCCAGAGCCTCATCTATACTATTATCAACCAGCTCGTATGCTAAATGGTGAAGGCCCTCTATCCCCGTGTTGCCTATATACATCGCGGGCCTCTTTCTTACCGCGGTTAATCCGTCCAGTACTTTGATCTGATCGGCGCTATACCGAATCGGCCGATTTTCTACTTTCGCCTCCATCACTTAAACCCTCATTGGCATGATCACATAGATCGGATTCGGTTGGGTTACTGGCTTTATAACAGCCGCGTTTGCCTCATCCTTTAGCTCAAGGGCAAACTCTTCTTCATGGATTGCACTTAAGGCCTCAAGAATGTATCTACCATTGAATCCAATACTGAATTCGCTCCCATCATAAATTGCTGGAAACACCTCCATTGCATTGCCAATATCTTGATTAGATGAGTACAATTCTATCGACCCTTTCTTCAGCGTAAATTTTACGCCCTCGCCNNTTTATCATTATCGCTTGGTATCACTTGCTTATAATCTGGGAATTCACCGTCTATCAACCTGATGATAATGATAAATGAGTTTACCTTAAGGATAAAACTATTCTCGGTCAGAGAAATTCTCGTTTCTCCGGGACTTTCGCTAACTATTTTCTTGACCTCATTTAATCCCCTTCTCGGAATTATTGAGCCTCTTTTCAGCCCTGAAAATTCAGGGCTTTCCCTCTCAATCAGGGCGAGCCTATGACCATCAGTTGCTACCATTCTTGCTAGGTTTTTCTCGTCTGAAGAAATAGCTTCAAAGAATATTCCGTTGAGGTTATATCTCGATTCCTCCGTTGATGCTGCAAAAATAACCTTCTCTATCATCTCCCCCAAATTAAAGGATGTTATTGGGATAAGGTCTTCCTCCGAATAGGAAGGTAGCGCTGGAAACTCCACTGGATCAAGGCCACTCAGATTAAAGACCGCATTTCTGCAGGTTATCCTTGCCCAATGATTCTCCATGCTCTGTAAGGAAATTTCGGCATCTGGTAGTTCTCTGATAATTTCATACAACTTTCTCGCAGACACGCAGAGTTTCCCCTCTTGTTTAAGGATACACGAAACATGTGATAGTATTGCCGTTTCAAGGTCAGTTGTGGTTAGACGAATCTGGTTTTCATCTGACTCAACGAGGATGTTAGTGAGCGCAGGGATGCTACTACGTCTTTCCGCAATGCCTTGAAGAATAGTTAGTGACTTTAAGAGGTTTTTCTTTTCGATTATNNCGAAAGATAAGAGCTTTTTGCTGTAAAAGAATTGTAAAACACGATGCCTCTAGACTGAGTAGTCAATATCTATCTGTAGAGATAACGAATTTTTCTACAAAATCCTATGCTCCTACTACACTATATTCTTTAATTTTGACTCGATTTTCTGAATTATTCCAACGAGGTTCGGCTTATTTTGAATCTCCTTCTTGATTTTATTAATGGCGTGTAAGACCGTAGAATGGTCTCGTCCTCCAAAACGATCCCCAATCTGAACGAGAGAAGAATTGGTTAATTTTCTCGCAAGGTACATCGCGATTTGACGGGCCAACACAATTTGCTTGGTCTTTCTCTTGCCGTTCAGATCGGAAAGCTTCACATTAAAATGCGAAGCAAGAGCTTTTTGGATGGATTCAATGGGAACGGATTGGTCGTCTGTCTTGATGATATTTCTGAGGACATCCTTCGCCAAATCCAGAGTAATATCAGTTTGAGTAAGCTTTGAGAAGGCTATGATTCTTATAAGAGACCCTTCCAGGACCCTTATATTCGATGAGGTATTGGATGCCAGAAAGAAAGCCACGGGGTTGGGAAGCGAGATATCCTGTAATTGGGCCTTTTTCTGTAGTATCGCAACCTTGGTCTCAATATCTGGTGGCTGAATGTCCGCTATAAGGCCCCACTCAAACCGAGAACGCAGGCGTTCTTCAAAATCCGTAAAATCCCTTGGAAATTTGTCACTTGTTACCACTATCTGCTTCCTTGCTTCGTACAAAGAGTTAAATGTGTGGAAGAATTCCGCTTGTGTTCTTTCCTTTCCGGCTATAAATTGGATGTCATCGATAAGAAGGATATTCATGGTTCTGAATTTGTCTCGGAATTCGTCCATCTTCTCGTATCGGATTGAGTTAATGAGCTCATTGGTAAATTGTTCAGCGGACAAGTAGCAAATTCTACTGAAGTCGTTAATGACGCCATTTTGCAGTACATAATTGCCTATTGCATTCAGTAGGTGTGTTTTCCCGAGGCCCACACCTCCGTAGATAAACAGCGGGTTATAGTTCTTTGCAGGAAGGCTGGCTACTGCGTGACATGCGGCATTTGCGAATTGATTGCTGGCGCCGACAACAAAGTTGTCAAAAGTATAGTTTTTGTTGAATTGACCATGTCGGAGGGTATGAGATTTATCTATCGGTGCTAGTCGCTTTCTTAGATTTTGGGGGAAGGGATTTTTTTTCAACTTGAAAATAACATCACAGTCTCTGCCCAAAGCATTAAATAGAGCTCGCTTTATAAGGGGGAGATAATGCTGGGTCAACCAATCTTCGAAAAATTTGTTCGGTACTCGTACNNACTCGTACCTCAATAAACTGCTCGGTCAGCGAAAGTGGTGTGATTGGCTCTATCCATACGTGGTAGGCGTCTTGGCTGACTTTGTCGTTGAGATACTCAAGGACTGCGTTCCAAATTTCGTCCATAATAATGGGTTTCCTATGATGGCTTGATCAGCGAAAGGTAATAACGGACTAAGTTAGGTTTTCAACAGACTTATCCACAATTGTGGATAAATAAAAGCCCCCTTATGGAGAGAGAGACGGGTAATTAAAGGAAACCTACCATTTATTAGAGAAAGCCCACCACAGGATTGTGGATAGGAAGACAAAATTACAATAACACAAAATGGATCGAAGATCAAGTCCTTTTGGAACTACCTCCTCAATTAAATCAGCTCTCTTGAGGAAAAAATCGCAGTACCGACAACGTGTTCACCAGCGCTCATGCCGATCAGCTTAACACCCTGGGTGTTTCTCCCCATTATTGATATATCTGAAGCGCGGAGCCTGATGATTTTCCCATTTGTAGTAATGAGCACAAGTTCATCGTCATCGGCAACTTGCTTGATTCCTATTACGTTACCGTTGCGTGTAGTTGTCTTGATGGTGATTACTCCCTTCCCTCCCCGGTTTTGAGTCCTATATGCTCCGGTCTTTGTGCGCTTGCCAAAGCCGTTTTCGGTAACCGTTAAAATGGTCGTGGCTTCTTCAACGATTTCCATTCCAATGACCTCGCCTCCATCAACAGCAATTCCCTTAACCCCCCGTGCGGTCCTCCCCATGGGGCGAATCGCGTTCTCCGAAATGCGTATTACTGTTCCCGCTCTCGTTCCCAAGAGGAATTCTTGGTTTCCTTGGGTTATCTTAGCGGAGATAAGCTCATCATTTTCGTCCAAGAGAATTGCCAAAATACCGCCAGCACGGGGTTTGCTGAAAGCAGATAGATCCGTTTTCTTCACGATGCCATGTTTAGTCGCGAAGGCAACATATTTCCCGGATGAAAAATCCTTCAAGGGGAGAATTGCGGTAATCTTTTCTCCTGGGGCTAAATTGAGTAAGTTTACTACTGCCTTGCCGCGCGAGGCCCTTGCACCATGGGGAATTTCATGCACCTTAAGCCAATGAACCTTTCCATAATTGGTAAAGAAGAGGATGTAGCTGTGTGTGGTAGCGATGAAGACATTCTCCACAAAATCTCCCTCTCTCGTAATCATGCCGATTTTTCCCCTTCCGCCCCGATGCTGAGATTGATAAAGGCTCAGGGCGTTTCGCTTTATATAGCCTCGGTGGGTAATTGTAACCACCATATCCTCTTCCGCTATCATATCTTCTACATCAATATGAGAAATTTCTCCGATAATTTCAGTCCTTCGTTCATCGCTGAATGTATTCCTAATGGCGGAGAGCTCTTCAACAATAATATTGAGGATTAGATTATCGTGAGCTAGGATTTCCCTCAATCGGGCAATCGTCTTTATTACCTCCTTGTATTCTTCCAAAATCTTCCCCCTCTCCAGGGCGGTGAGCCTCTGCAGGCGCATGTCCAGAATCGCCTGAGCCTGTTCCCCCGAGAGCGACAGCTTTTTCATTAATGCATCCCGGGCTTCTTGGGGATTCTTGGAGCGCCTTATGATGGCAATGACGGAGTCCAGGTGTTCGATCGCAAGCTTCAGGCCCTCCAAGATGTGTGCTCTGGATTCAGCCTTATCGAGTTCGAATTGGCACCTCTTTGTTACAATGTTCCTCCTGTGTTCCACAAAGAGGGAAAGCATCTCCTTTAGATTGAGTAATCTTGGCTGGTTGTTTACCAAGGCGAGCATGATGATCCCGAAAGAGATCTCCATTTGGGTATGATTAAAGAGCTGGTTAAGGGTGACTTGGGGAACCTCATTTCTCTTCAATTCGATGACAACGCGCATGCCTTCTCGGTCGGATTCGTCCCTCAAGGAGTGGATGCCTTCGATTACCTTTTCCCTCACTAACTCTGCAATGCGCTCGATAAGACGGGATTTATTTACCTGGTAAGGAAGCTCGGTTATCACGAGGAAGTGGCGGTCCACTCTCTTGGGCTTTTCTATGATAACCCGAGCTCTTATTCGTACAATACCTTTTCCAGTTTCATATGCCGATCTAATGCCCTGGTGGCCAAGGATAAGACTTGCTGTTGGAAAGTCGGGGCCTGGGATTATTTTCAGAAGGTCCTCGATTTCAATCTGAGGATTGTGTATGAGGGCGATGACAGCGTCAATAGTTTCGGATAGGCTATGGGGAGGAATGTTCGTTGCCATCCCGACTGCGATTCCCGAAGATCCGTTGACGAGGAGGTTTGGAAATTTTGTGGGTAGGATCACGGGTTCCCTGAGGGACTCATCATAATTTGGAACGAATTCTACCGTATCCTTGTCGATATCTGCCAGCAATTCCGCGGAGAGTTTGGACATTCGCACCTCAGTATATCTCATGGCGGCAGGGGGGTCCCCATCGATGGAGCCGAAATTCCCTTGTCCGTCGACCAAGGGGTGCCGTAACGAAAAATCCTGTGCCATTCTTACGATGGAATCGTAAACGGCTCCTTCCCCATGGGGATGATATTTTCCGATTACATCGCCGACAACGCGGGCAGACTTCTTGTAAGGCCTATCCCAGTAATTCTTCAATTCATACATGGCGTACAGGGTTCGCCTATGAACAGGCTTGAGGCCATCACGGACGTCGGGCAATGCGCGTCCCACAATGACGCTCATGGCGTATTGCATATACGAGGTTTTCATCTCATCTTCGATGCTTATGGGAATATTTCCTTGCTGCACTGACTTATCTCCTCAAGGCTGAAAGTTTGAATAGCCAAACAAATAATGTAAGATAGAAAGCCATATTTGTCAACTGGAGCCGGGAGTTTCCTGAGTTTTTCAGGGGATTGCGTTGTTTCTGAGCGTAATCTGCTGGAGAAGTGGGGTACCCATCGAGGGTGAGGGTGAATATTCCCCGGGACCCCGAAAGGGTGACTTCCGAGGTATTGAAGCGAAGAAAAGGGGAGTCACGCGCTGAAATTTTTTTTAAATAAAATCAAATAGTTATAAAAACATTTGCATTAAAACCTAGGAAACTTCAGGGCTTGGGGAAACCTGAACCGGGTCGGTATTGACAAGCCGGGAATATTATGTTTATTTAAAGAGTTTAAGTACTTTGAGCCTTCGAGGGAAACCGTGAAGAGGACTTATCAGCCAAGTAATAGGAGGAGGAAAAGGAGGCTTGGATTCAGGGCCCGGATGCGCAGTAAAAATGGGAGGGACATTCTCAAGAGGAGAAGAAATAAGGGGAGGAAGCGGTTAACAGTTTGATTGACGCTGGAAAAACATGTTGATGGGACTTGCTCGGCGATGGGGAGGTCTTACAGAAGGGAAAATAGAATCGCGAGAAAGACCGATTTTTGGAAGGATCGTGGGAGAAGAAAGAAATTTACTACGAGACATTTTCTCCTCATCTTGAGGAAGAACGATAAGGATTCCAAGAGGTTGGGGCTTGTCGTGGGAAGGAAGGTGGGGGGAGCGGTTGCGAGAAACCGGATCAAACGATTGCTGAGGGAATTTTTCCGGTTAAATAAGGAAAGGATGCCTGAATCATCAGACCTCATTGTTTTGGCGAAGGAAAATATTGAAATCGACGGCTATCAGGAGGTATTCGAGGAACTGAAAGTCATATTCAATTAGCCGGGAATGGGAAATTATACAAGGAGTCAGGGCATTCATGATCAGGAGGGGAGCGATTCTTTCAATTCGGCTTTATCAATATATAGTATCACCTGTTTTAGGGCCTACCTGTCGTTTTATCCCGAGTTGTTCTCAATATACCATTGATGCCATTGAGGAAGGTGGACTTTTGAGAGGAGTGTGGCTCGGGTTCCAGAGGATTCTCAGGTGCCACCCATTTCATCCTGGCGGTTATGACCCGGTCGGGGTTCGTGGGAAAAGAGCCCAGAGGGGTTATGGGGTATGGAAAAAAGGGCGATTCTAGCCATAGTCTTATCGATACTGGTCCTGATCTTCTATCAGAGGTTGTTTGTCAAACAGCAGCCACAGAGGAGAGAGGAACGAAAGGAAATGGAGAGGATTGAACCAAAGCCGTCTACCCCAGAGGTATCCGATAAGAGAGCTGGGAGGGAGGTATACGAGGGCGTCCCAGGGAGAGCAGAAGAGAGGGCCCTACCGGAAAAAGTCGGGGAGGAAGAGAAGAAAAGCATCAGGGACGTGACTGTTGAAACAGGATTATATTCGGCTACATTCTCGAGTTATGGTGGAAGGTTGAAGAGTTGGAGGCTCCATGACTATAAAAATCGAGTAGAAAGCGGGGGGTTTGTCCGGTGGTTTCAGGAAACGGAGAGGAAAGTGAAGGGATACTTTGGATTTGCTAGGAGGCCGCTTCCCGAGGGTAAGCCCGAACCCGTTGAGTTGGTGGCAACAGAGGCGTTGGCAAACCTTCCCTTGGCGATCGAAATAGAAGAGAAAGGGAGAAGTGTCAACATTGGACCCATGGATATTGACAGCGATTCGATCTTTTTGGGAGGTAATGTGAGAGAGGGGGCCCTTTTATTCAGGGGAAGCCCTGGCGAAGGCCTCGAGTTGTCCAGAGGATACCGGTTCTTCGATGATAAATATCGCGTTGACATGGAGGTTCGAATCAAGAACCGAGGGACCAAGGCCAGGGAGGTGAGGGTAGC
>JABAOH010065728.1_pt1 | contig 19084 bp, 19 predicted proteins | sample 7062181 | NCBI WGS metagenome assembly JABAOH01 (sample SAMN14538630, study PRJNA623070) | marine sediment metagenome | biome: marine biome [ENVO:00000428]; feature: marine pelagic biome [ENVO:01000023]; material: deep marine sediment [ENVO:00002113]; isolation source: pool of 5 deep marine... | reverse complement strand
GCATGTGGCGGCCATGAATCCACTCTACCTCCGGCGGGAGGACGTTCCCGAGACTGTTCTCGAAGAAGAACGACGAATCTTGCGAGTGCAGACGGCAGGAAGCGGGAAACCGCCCGAGGTCATCGACCGGATCATTGAGGGCCGACTGGAGAAATTCTTTGTCGAAACCTGTCTGATGAATCAACCGTTTGTGAAAGAACCGGGACGAACAGTCGAGCAGGTCGTCAAGGAAGCCATAAGCACCCTGGGCGAAAACATCGTCGTGCGGCGCTTCTCCCGGTATCAACTTGGTGAGGCGTCCGACCAGGGTTGATGGTTCAGGGTTCAGAATTGAGAATTCAGTCTTTACGATGAACCATGAACTATGAACCGTGAACTGTGAACCGGATCGGAGATATGGAACTTAAGTACAAACGAATCGTCTTAAAAGTGAGTGGTGAGGCATTAGGAGGCGATCAGGGGTATGGGATTAGTCCCGAGGTGATTCGATTCATCGCGGAGGAAATTGAGGCTGTCCACGCCCTGGGGGTCCAAACCGCCGTGGTGGTCGGGGGTGGCAATATCTTCCGCGGCTTGGAAGCTACCGCGGCCGGCATGGATCGGGCGACCGCTGACTACATGGGGATGTTGGCGACCGTGCTGAACGGTCTGGCTCTCCAAGATGCCCTGGAAAAGCGATGGGTGAACACGCGAGTTCAGTCGGCTATCGAGATGCGGGAGATGGCGGAGCCCTTCATTCGCCGCCGGGCTATCCGGCATCTGGAAAAAGGTCGCGTGGTGATTTTTGTCGGCGGGACTGGCAACCCTTATTTCTCCACCGACACCGCTGCCGCTCTCAGGGCCATCGAGATTGGCGCGGAGGTGGTCTTCAAGGCCACGAAGGTGGACGGGGTGTATACGGCGGATCCGTTGAAGGACGCCACAGCCCACAAGTTTGAGGAACTAAGCTACATCGAGGTCCTCAGCAAGGAGCTCAAGGTGATGGATTCGACCGCCATCTCTCTGTGTATGGACAACCGGTTTCCCATCGTGGTCTTCAACCTCCATGAACGGGGACGCTTGAAAGGGTTGGTGTTGGGCGAGAGGGTGGGGACCATCGTCAAGGGGCGGTAGGACATGGGGAAGGATGTCCTGAGCCGAGCAGAGTCAGGGATGAAGAAGGGGGTGGAGGCGACGGCGCGGGAGTTCGCGGGAGTCCGAACCGGTCGAGCATCCACAGCTCTCGTGCAGGGGATCACGGTGGAGTGTTACGGGGCCTCCACCCCGCTGCAGCAGGTGGCCTCCGTGGCTGTCCCGGAGACCCGTCTGATCACCATTCAACCTTGGGATCAAAGCTTGGTCCCGGCTATCGAAAAGGCGATCCTGAAATCCGACCTGGGGATTACTCCCTCGAACGATGGTCGGACGATTCGGATTGGTATCCCGCCGCTGACCGAAGAACGCCGAAAGGAGTTGGTCCGGATCGTGCGGCGAATGGCGGAAGAGGGGCGGATCGCCATCCGAAACGTCCGTCGCGACGCCAACGAAAAGCTCAAGGCCCTCGAGAAACAGAAGCAGATCTCAGAGGATGAGCTGAAAAAGAATGCCGAGTCGGTCCAGAAACTTACCGACAAGTACATCAAGGAGATCGACAAGGCCCTGACCAACAAGGAGAAGGAAATCCTTGAGTTCTGAGATTTCTCCCCCGTTGGCCAGGCTTGGCTCTTGAGGGCTTTCGGCCATCCTTCCGCTTACCGCGCTTCTCCTTTTCCCTTCCACAGTATTTCAGACGCCTCCCGGATCCCCCGGGTGGCGGCAACATATCTGAAGAGGATCTCGCCGTGAATGGCAAAAGACTCTTGAGTGCCCTGCTGCTCATTCCTCTCTTTCTCCTCGTGGTCGTCTATGGAGGAGAAGCAGCCTTTGCCCTGCTGGGGATGGCGGTGGCGGCTATTAGCCTGTGGGAGTTCACCCGGCTGGTGAACCACTCTCCGGGTGTCTCGAGGGTGCTGGCCGTACCGGGCGCGGTCGCGCTCGTCGCAGCGACATACTTGGGCGGGTGGGAGTGGTTCAGCCTCTGTGCGGTACTCTTTATCTTGCTGCAGCTCAGCCGTGTCGTTTTTAGTGAGGGGGACATGGAGGCAAACCTTCGACGGGCCACCTTCTGCCTCTTGGGTGTCCTCTATGTTGCGGGCCCGTTGAGTCTCGCTGTGGCCCTCAGGGAGATGCCGGGAGGGCAACGCTACATTGTTCTCGTCTGCGGTATCGTCTGGATTGGAGACACCGCTGCCTTCTACATTGGGTCGACCCTGGGCCGCCACCCGTTGGCCCCGCGGGTCAGCCCTCGCAAGTCTGTGGAAGGGAGTGTGGGTGGCTTGGCCGCGAGCATGGCTGCCGCCTGGCTTTTTGCTAGAGTCCTTGAGGTGCCTTCTACTTTGATTTCGAGCGCTCTCTTGGGAGCCGTGGTCGGCGGTGCGGGGCAGATCGGAGATTTGATTGAGTCGGTGATCAAACGGGCCTTCCAGGCAAAAGATACGGGTCACCTCATCCCCGGTCACGGGGGGATGCTGGATCGGATAGATAGCCTCCTCTTTGCCATCCCGATCTTCTATCTCTGGGCGCGAGCGGGATGGCTATAGAGACGACATTGGACGGGCGGCTGCAAGGTTTCCTCCTTTCAGAGTCTATGCTCGCCCGGGGCGGGCTGGCGGTTCTCAGCGGCGTTCTGCTCGCTCTGAGTTTTCCCCGGTTCGACCTGAGTCCGCTCGCCTTCGGGGCTCTCGTCCCTCTCTTGGTTGTATTAGATGGGATCTCTTCCCTCCAGGGCACGTACCTGGGGATCCTCGCCGGCCTCGTTTGTTACCTCATTACCATTCCGTGGGTCGTTCACACCATGGGCACGTACGGAGGACTCCCCCTCCCCCTCAGCGTCCTCCTCCTCCTTGCGCTTTCCCTTTACCTCGCCCTCTATGTCGGCGTCTTTGCCTACGGGGTCACACGATTGTCAGCCAGAGGAGGTCTCGGCTATCTCGTGGGAACAGCGAGCGTCTGGGTAGGTCTCGAATATCTCCGCACGTTCCTTCTTACGGGCTTTCCCTGGAACCTCTTGGGCTATACCCAACACCAAAATCTGTCAGTGATCCAAATCGCATCCATTACCGGCGTCTACGGGATCTCTTTTGTCTTGGTCCTTGCTAATGCTGGGATCGCGCTTGCCTGCCTCCACTTTCGACGTGGCGGGCGACGGGCCTGGCTGTCTATTTGCGGTGTCGGGCTTCTCCTCCTCGGGACAGTTTTGCTCAGCAATGGGCAGGCAGTGTCAGCGGAAGCCCGCGGCGGTAAGATCCGGGTGTCGGTGGTCCAAGGCAATATTGAACAAGACATGAAATGGGACCCCGCGTTCCGCGATCGAACGATCGCCATCTATCGTCGTCTGACTCGAGAGGCGGGAAGGGAGTCTGACCTCATTATCTGGCCGGAGGCTGCTGTTCCCTTTTTTCTCCGGGATGGGGGGCCGTTGAGCCAGCAAGTCCTCGACCTCGCCAGGGAGGTCCAGGCTTATCTCTTGGTAGGGAGCCCGGATCGGGTGAACCACACTTCACCGCGCTATTACAACAGCGCGTTTCTGATCTCTCCGGAGGGGAAAATTGTCAAAAAATATGATAAGATCCACTTGGTACCGTTTGGGGAGTATGTCCCCTTAAAAATGCTCCTCTTTTTCGTAGAGAAGATGGCCACCGGGATCGGGGATTTCAGCCCGGGACAAGCCTTTACGGTCTTTGAAGCTCCAGCGGGGCGTTTTGGAGTCCTTATCTGCTTCGAGGTCATCTTTCCCGACCAGGTCCGTCGATATGTCCGGGAAGGTGCCGACTTTCTGGTGAATATTACCAACGACGCCTGGTTCGGGCGGTCTTCTGCCCCGTACCAGCACCTGAGTATGGCGACGCTGCGGGCCGTGGAGAACGGAGTCTATGTGGTGCGGGCCGCGAACACGGGAATCTCGGCCCTGATCACACCCGCCGGCCGGATCGTGAAGCAGTCAGACCTCTTCGTCGAGGCCGTTCTCTCCGCAGCGGTGACTCCGGGGACGGCGGGAACTTTCTACACGAGATATGGGGATGTGTTCGCCTGGGGATGTGTCTTCATCAGTGTTGTTGTCCTGACTCCTTGGGGAGTGAGAGGACGCAGGGAAGGGAGGAAACCATGACAGTAGAACTTGGAAGGAGGTTGGAGGCCCTGGAGGCGAAGCTCCAAAACCTTGGGGCCTATCTTTGACCTGCCGGCGAAAGCCAAGCGGGCCGAACAGCTGGAACAGGCAGCGCAGGAACCCGACTTTTGGAAAGAACCGGACCGAGCCCAACGGATTCTCAGGGAGCTCGGGGATCTGAAGGAACAGCTCTCGCTCGACCTCGCACTTCGGCGAGAGGTCGAAGATCAGGGGACCCTGCTCGAGCTGGCTCGTGATGCGGGAGACGAAGAAACCCTGAAGGAGGTCGAGCGTACGGTCAAGACGTTGGAGCGTCGAATCGGCGATCTCGAGATCCGGGTCATCCTCTCAGCTCCCCACGATCGCGGCAATGCCATCCTCTCGATCAATCCGGGGGCGGGTGGAACCGAGTCCCAGGACTGGGCCCAGATGCTTCTGCGAATGTATCTTCGATGGTGCGAAGGCAGAGGCTTCAAGGCGCAGATCCTCGATCTACAGCCGGGGGAGGAGGCGGGGATCAAGGGGGCTGTCGTTTCTGTGGTAGGTCCCTATGCGTATGGGTACCTCAAGGCAGAAGTAGGAGTCCATCGGTTAGTCCGCATTTCTCCTTTTGATGCCAGCCGCCGTCGACACACCTCCTTCGCCTCGGTCGCGGTGCTGCCTGAGGTGGAAGAGGTGGAGGTTGTAGTCAATGAGAAAGATTTAAAAATCGATACCTTCCGGGCGAGCGGTCATGGGGGGCAGCACGTGAATGTGACGGACTCGGCCGTCCGGATTACCCACATTCCCACAGGCATTGTCGTTTCCTGCCAGAACGAGCGTTCCCAGCACAAGAATAGGGCCCTCGCCATGAAAGTGCTCCGATCCCGACTGTACGAGCATTTCCAGGAAAAACAGGAGAAAGAAATTCAGGCGTTGGCCGGTGAAAAGAAAGAGATCGCATGGGGTTCTCAAATCCGATCCTACGTCCTCGCGCCGTACCAGCTGGTCAAGGACCATCGGACAGGGGTGGAGACGGGAAATGTGGAAGCGGTGCTCAACGGAGTCATCGATTCCTTTGTGGACGCATACCTTTTTCAGGCAACTGGTCGCCTTTCGCCTTGACACACTTGAATATTCTTCTTTAAACTTGCCCGCATAGTTTCAAGTAAACGCGGGGGTTGGAGTGGAGGAGAGCAATCCACTGATCCGGGAACGGCGCGGGAAGCTGGAGGAGCTACGGCGTATCGGGCTCGACCCGTACGGCTCTCGGTGGGACGTCACTGCCTTGGCTGGGGAACTCCAGGAGCGGTACCGAGAGGCGCCGAGCAGTTTTTTTGAGTCTGAGACCGTGTCGGTCAGTCTTGCCGGTCGGGTGATGACACTGCGCGACCACGGCAAGACGGCATTCGCCCATCTTCGGGACCGCACTGGCCAGATCCAGATCTATCTGCGCGAGGACGGTCTTGGGCAGGAGTCGTACAGCCACCTGAAGTGCACAGACATCGGTGATTTTCTGGGGATCACCGGTCACCTCTTTCGGACTCGGACCGGGGAGCTGACGGTATTGGTCTCGGCATTCCGCCACTTGACCAAGTCTCTTCGGCCTTTGCCAGAGAAGTGGCACGGCCTCGTCGATGTGGAAACCCGCCACCGGCAGCGATATCTTGACCTGCTGGCGAACCCTGAGGTCGTGACGGACTTTCACCGTCGCTCTCAAATTATCCGGGAAATCCGCCAGTTCTTTGACCGGCGGGGCTTTCTCGAGGTGGAAACCCCCATGATGCAGGGGGTGGCGGGTGGGGCGGCAGCGCGACCTTTCATCACGCACCACAATGCCTTGGGCATTGATCTCTTTCTGAGAATTGCCCCCGAGCTCTATCTCAAACGGCTCCTGGTGGGCGGGCTTGATCGGGTGTACGAGATCAACCGGAACTTTCGAAACGAGGGGGTCGATACCCGACATAACCCTGAGTTCACCATGCTGGAATTTTACCAGGCCTATGCCGATTATAACGATTTGATGGTTCTGACAGAGGAACTCATTCCCTATGTCTGCCGCACCGTCCTGGGTGGGGAAGAGCTAACCTATCAGGGAGTTCGGATTAGTTTCTCCCCTCCGTGGCCCCGCTTGACGATCAAGGAAGCCTTGAGGAAGGTGGGTGGAATTCGGGAAGAGGATCTGGAAGATCACGGAAGACTTCGTGAAGTGGCCGAGCGGCGTGGTGTTCCGGTCCAGGCAAGGTGGGGATGGGGGAAACTTTTGCACGAGTTGATCGGGCATCTGGTGGAGCCTCACCTGGTGCAGCCGACGTTTCTCATCGACTTTCCCCTCGAGCTTTCGCCGTTGGCCAAGCAGAAGCCGGACGAGCCTTACTTGGCCGAACGGTTCGAGCTCTTCGTGGCGGGGATGGAGGTCGCGAATGCCTATACTGAGCTGAACGATCCCGATGAACAGCGGTACCGCTTCCAGGAGCAGCTTCAAGCGAGAGAGCGTGGAGACGAAGAGGCCCACCAGGTGGATGAGGATTTTGTTCGTGCCCTAGAGTATGGAATGCCGCCGGCGGCGGGGGAAGGGATCGGGATAGATCGTCTTGTCATGCTTTTCAACGACTCACCCTCCATCCGGGATGTCATTCTGTTCCCGCAGCTTCGCCCTAAGGAGGAAGGCTGAGGTTACCCCGCGATGAAGTATGAGATCTTGATTGGGCTCAGATACCTTAAATCGAAGCGGCGGCAGGCCGTGATCTCCCTGATCACCCTTATCTCGAGTGGCGGGGTGGCGGTGGGTGTCATGGCCCTTATCGTCGTGTTATCGGTCATGAGTGGGTTTGAAAAGGACCTTCGGGACAAGATTCTGGGGACCAATGCTCACGTGGTCCTCTTACGGTTTGGTGAAGGAGGGATGACAGAGGTAGAGTCACTCCTGCCCCGGATCGACCGCCTGCCGCATGTAATCGGGGCAGCCCCGTTCACCCTTCACCAAGTCATGCTGACCTCTCGACACGGGGTGATGGGGGCAGTTCTTCGCGGGATCGATCCAAAGCAGGAGAGACAAGTCACGGACCTGGCACGGAACATGAAGGAGGGCACTCTTGACGACCTGCATCGGGTTGGCGAGGGGATCATCCTCGGCAAGTCCCTGGCGGCCAGCTTGGGGGTCGGTGTCGGGGAGCCGGTCAATGTCGTCTCCCCCGTCGGCGGGGGCGTAACTCCCCTGGGGATGGTCCCCCGGGTCAAGCAATTCACCCTCGTCGGTGTCTTCGAGGCCGGAATGTACGAGTATGATGCCGGATTGGCCTATGTGCCCATTGAAGCGGCTCAGGCCTTCTTTCGGATGGACCAGTCGGTCACCGGGGTGGAGATCAAGCTCGACGACATCTACCTGGCCCCCCAGGTAGCGGGTGAGCTCCAGGAAGAGGTCGGTTTTCCCTTTTACACTCGAACCTGGATGGAGATGAACAAAAATCTCTTCTCCGCATTAAAGTTGGAAAAGACGGTCATGTTCGTCATCCTGGTGATGATCGTCCTAGTGGCCGCTTTTGGAATCGTCAGCACGCTCACGATGGTGGTGATGGAGAAGACCAAGGAGATCGCTATCCTGAAATCAATGGGAGCCACGGCCGCTGGCATCATGAGGATTTTCATGGTGGAAGGGATCGTGATCGGAACGGTTGGGACCTTCCTAGGTCTGATTGGCGGACTGGTGGTCACCACCAATCTAGACAGGATCGTCAGCTTTATCGAACGTCTCTTCGGAATCAACGCCTTTCCCGGCGATGTCTATTTTTTGGATAGATTACCTCACCAGGTCAACGCTCCGGATGTGGTCGCGGTCATGATCGTGAGCCTCGTGATCAGCTTCCTGGCGACCCTGTATCCTTCGTGGCAGGCGTCACGCCTCGACCCGGTGGAGGCGCTCAGATATGAGTGAATTCATCCAGATCCGAAATCTTCAGAAGTCCTTCCGGATGGGGGGGGAGGAGCTTCGCATTCTGAAAGGGGTGAACATCACGGTCCGCGGGGGGGAATTCCTCGCCGTTATGGGGCCCTCAGGGGTCGGGAAAAGCACTCTCCTTCATATCCTGGGGGGGCTAGACCGGCCCACGGGGGGTGAGGTATACTATAAAGGAACCGAGATCTCCCGGCTGCCCGAAGGGGAACTGGCAGCGTTCCGGAACGAGACGGTGGGCTTCGTCTTTCAGTTCCACCACCTCTTACCGGAGTTTACGGCCCTCGAGAATACAATGATGCCGGCCCTTATCGGGCGGCAGCCGCGGGAGATTGCTGAGGAGAAGGCAAGAGGAATCCTCCAGCGGGTCGGGCTTGCAGATCGCCTGAGACACCGGCCGGGGGAACTGTCTGGTGGCGAGCAGCAACGGGTCGCAATTGCCCGGGCGTTGGTCCTGACCCCACACGTGCTCCTTGCCGATGAGCCCACCGGGAATTTGGACTCCAAGACAGGTGAGGCGGTTTTTGATCTGCTTCGGGACCTAAACCGGGAACAGGGCCTCACGGTCATCCTGGTCACCCACAATGAATGGTTTGCAGGGCGGACCGATCGGGTGCTTCGGATGGCAGACGGTCTGCTTTGGGACGCGGGGCGTGTGGCCAAGAAGGAAAGTAAGGTCAGGGACGTCAGCGATGAAGTGTGAACGGTGTCACGAGCGAGATGAGGAGGTCCGCGTCCTCAAGGTATCGGAAGGGAACCTGACGTCGCTTCATCTCTGTCATCGTTGTGCTGATCGCGAGCAATCGGGAAAGACGGCGCGCCTGCTCCAAGGGGGAACTCCCTTCTTCGTCGTCCGATTCCAGCCCTATTCAGGAACGAGAGAAAGTTCTTTTCTCAGCGAGGAACGCTGTCCGGCTTGCGGCTTGACCGCGGATGGGGAAGAGCGAGAGGAGCACCTGCCGTGTCCGGAATGTCCGGAGGGCTTCTGGCAAAGAATGGCGCAGGTGCTTTTTCGCCTCGAGGAACTTACGGCAAACTCTGTTCCGGACCAGGACCAAGGAATCCTCTTCGAAGAGCTCGTGAGACTTCAACGGCACTTGGAAGACGCCGTGGCGGCCGAACGCTTTGAGGAAGCGGTTGGGTTGCTGGAAGAGATCCGGCATCTCCGTCAGGTCCTCGAAGACGGGGCTGAATAATCTTTCTTTGATCGACCGAGAGAAACCTGCTATACTAACGTGTAAAGGGGTTAATCATGTTTGAGCGTTTTACCGAACGGGCACGGAAGGTCATCATCCTGGCGCGTGAAGAGGCCATCCGTCTTGGTCATAATTTTGTCGGGACGGAACACCTGCTCCTCGGCCTTGTCCGGGAGGGGGATGGTCTGGCCACGGCCATCCTGAAAAAGCTCAACGTGAATCTCACGACCTTAAAGGGAGAGGTGGAAAAGATCGTCTCCGTTGGCTCTCAGGTGAGCCCTGCGGGTGAAGTTCCCTTCACCCCACAGGCCAAAAAGGTCCTGGAATATGCTATCTCCGAAGCGCGGTCGATGGGTCACAACTACATTGGCACAGAACACCTTCTTCTGGGGCTCATCCGTGAGGGAGAAGGGATCGCCTCGTTGGTCCTCCGGGACTTTGGCGTGACCATTCCAGCCGCCAAGGCGCAGGCACAAGAGCTGTTGGGGGAGCAGGCGACCAAGGCGACGGGTACGGGTCGAACGCCCGCGCTTGACGAATTCGGACTCGACCTGACCGGTATGGCGCGTCAGGGCAAGCTGGATCCGGTCATCGGTCGGCAGGCAGAGATCGAGCGGGTGATCCAGATCCTCTCCCGGAGAACGAAGAACAATCCCGTACTGATCGGGGAGGCCGGGGTTGGCAAGACGGCCATTGTAGAGGGATTGGCCCAGCGGATCGTTGCGTCCGATGTCCCGGAGACCTTGCTTCGAAAGCGCGTGGTCCAGCTCGACCTGCCCGGGATGGTGGCGGGAACCAAGTACCGGGGTCAATTCGAGGAGCGCCTCAAGGCGGTCATTAAAGAGATCCAGCAGGCGGGAAGTGTCATCCTCTTCATCGACGAGCTTCACACACTGGTGGGGGCTGGAGCGGCCGAAGGGGCGATCGATGCCTCGAACATGCTCAAGCCAGCCCTGGCCCGGGGAGAAATCCAGGTGATTGGGGCGACCACCATGGATGAGTACCGCAAGCATGTGGAGAAAGATCGGGCCCTCGAACGGCGGTTCCAGACCATCTTTGTCGGCCAGCCCAGTGTGGATGAGACCATTCAGATCCTCCGGGAGATCAAGGATCGATACGAAGCCCATCACTCCGCCGTCATTACGGAAGAGGCGGTTTCGGCGGCCGCGAGACTGTCGCAGCGGTATATTGCTGACCGCTTCCTGCCGGACAAGGCGATCGATGTTATGGACGAAGCAGGTTCTCGAGCCCGTCTGAAGTCGTTGATGCTCCCTGAAGACATCCGGGAGATGGAGAATGAAGCGGAGCGTCTCCGCCAGCAGAAGGAGGATGCCATCAGGACGCAGGCCTTTGAGGTGGCCGCTCGGATGAGAGATGGGGAGCGAAAACTTCGAGCGGAACTTGAAGAAAGAAGGAATAAGTGGAAAGAATTTAAGTCGAAAGAGAAGATCATCGTAACCGACGAAGATATTGCCTATATCGTTTCCAAATGGACGGGCATTCCCCTCTATCAGATCGAAGAGGCAGAGTCCAATAAGCTTCTCAGGATGGAGCACGAAATCGGCCAGCGCGTGGTGGGTCAGGAGGAGGCCATTCGGGCGGTGACACGGGCCATTCGGCGTTCCCGGTCAGGCCTCAAGAATCCACAGCGGCCGGTGGGTTCCTTCATTTTCCTCGGTCCGACCGGGGTCGGAAAGACGGAACTGGCAAAGGCCTTGGCGGAGTTCCTCTTTGGGACTGAAGATGCCATGGTCCGCGTGGATATGTCAGAGTATATGGAACGCTTTTCGATCTCGCGGCTGATCGGCGCTCCTCCGGGCTACATCGGGTATGACGATAGCGGCCAGCTCACCGAAAAGGTGCGACGTCGACCCTTTTCGGTAGTCCTACTCGATGAGATCGAGAAGGCCCACCCCGAGGTCTTCAACCTGCTCCTTCAGATCTTTGAAGATGGCCACCTCACCGACAGCTACGGCCGGAAGGTGGACTTTAAGAACACGATCTTGATCATGACCAGCAATATCGGGGCGCGCCAGATCGGCGTGCATGCCCCCATGGGCTTCAGCAAGGGTGGCGAAGAACACACCTACGAAAAGATGAAGGAAACGGTCCTGGGCGAGCTAAAAAAGACCTTTAATCCCGAGTTCATGAACCGGATCGATGAGGTCATTGTTTTTCATAACCTCACGAAAGAGCACATGCGAGAGATCGTCGAACTGATGCTCAAGCGACTTCAGTCGCAGCTTGATGAGAAGCGGATTACCCTGAGGGTCTCCGATGATGCCAAGGAGTTCATTATCGACAAAGGATATGATCCCCAATTCGGGGCGCGACCTCTCCGCCGCGCGATCCAGCGCTATGTGGAGGACCTCTTGGCTGAAGAGATGCTGCAGGGAGCCGTCACCGAAGGGAGTACCGTTCGCGTGAAAGTTGGGGCAGACCAGCTCACGGCAGAGGAGGTCACGGAGCTACACGACAACGGTACATCAGACCAGACGCTTCCAATTGGTCAGACCAGTTGATTGCCCGAATTTCCTTCAGAAGGCCCGAAAGGGCCTTTTTTTTTGTTTACTTCCCACGCTTCAAATGGTATGAAAGGTCGCGTTATTCGTATAATGGCGTTTTGGGGCGAGGGTCCATTTCCATCTTTAGGAAAGGTTGCGGATAGGTGGGCCGAACCCTACGGGCCATCTTTCTCCTAATTCCTGCCTTTCTCGTTGTCCTGAGATGTCCCGCCACTCTCCAGGGCGAGCAGGTTCCCCTTATCAAAGAGATTAATATCCGGGGAAACAAGCGAGTCGAGTCCGATGCCATCCGTCAACGCATCCAGACCCGGGTAGGTGATCCCTTTTCGCCTGAGAAGATCCGTGAGGAAGTCAAGCGCATTTTTGAGATGGGCTTCTTCGATGATGTGACGGTCGAGGCGGAGGCATTGGAGGGGGGCTTCCGCCTGATTTACGTGGTCAGGGAAAAGCCCACCATCCGCAGCATTCAGATCGTTGGCGCTGAGGAGGTCGAGGAAGAGGATATTCGAGAACGCATNNCGGATCGGTTTTCGAGCCTCAAGCACTTGTTCGAAATGCCGACAGCGTCCGGGCCTTCTATGAGGAGCAGGGGTTTTACACGGCCCAGGTGGTTGGGAAGTCCGAGAAGGTCTCTGAAGTAGGAGTAGATGTTGTCTTCGAAATCGAGGAGGGGGCCGAATTCTTCATCAGAGATATCATCTTTGTGGGCAACGAGGGGCTTTCGGCCCGGAAGATCAGAGGTGCAATGGCCACCAGAGAGCGGTTTTTCATTCCATTCTTTCGTCCCGGGGTGCTCAAACGATCGGACCTCGAGCAAGACGAGGGGCGGATCAAGGCGCTGTATCTTGATAACGGGTACCTGCAGGTCAAAGTTGCGGAGCCGGAGATTCAAATCGATAAGGAGGCGAAGCGTCTGGATATCGTGATTCGGATCGAGGAGGGTCCCCGGTTTGCATTGGGCACAGTCACGGTCGAGGGGAGCAAGATCTTCACTCGCGAAGAACTCCTGAGCACTCTGAAACTCCCAGAGGAAGAGTTCTTCAGTCGAGACGTCCTCCGAAAGGACTTGGCAGCCGTCACGGCAAAATATGCCGAGTTGGGATACGTCTTTGCAGATGTTGTTCCGGTGACTCGCGTGCGGCCAGACGAGGCGATTGTCGATGTGAGCCTCGAGATCACGGAAGGGATAAAAACCTTCGTCGAACGCATCGAAATCCGCGGGAATACGAAGACTCGGGACAAGGTAATCCGGAGACAACTGGAGTTGGCCGAAGGGGATGTCTACAATGGCAAGCTCCTCCAGGAAGCGCGGGGCGCTTTGCGCCGGCTCGGATACTTCGAAGCGGTGGACATCAGGACAGGTCGAGGCTCTGCCCCTGACCAGCTCCAGCTGGCAATTGATGTGAAGGAGAAGCCTACGGGACGGTTGGGCCTTGGAGGGGGTTTCAGCACCGCCGGTGGATTCCTGGGGTCTGTCTTCTTTGCTGAGGATAATATCTTCGGGCTCGGCAAGCGAATCCGTATTTCTGCAACATTTGGCACCGTCACCAATCTCTTGAACCTCATATACGAAGACCCGGCCTTCCTGGACTCCAACTATTCCATGCGGTTGGAAGTCTTCGACCGGTTCTCCACCTTCAACGATTTTGACGAAGAGCGTCGCGGTGCGGAGATCAGGTTTGGCCGTCGGTTTCTCAAGTACAATTCCGCGAGTATCGGTTATCTTTATGAGACGATCGATATCTCCGACGTGGATGAGGATGCCTCGGATACTATTAAGGAAGAGGAAGGGGAGTCGGCCACCAGCTCGATCAGCTTCAGGCTGAGCCGAGACACGCGGGATGAGCCCTTCAGACCGACAAAAGGATACCGAGTCAGTTTGAATAATGAGGTGGCAGGCGGCCCTCTGGGGGCGGATAACGATTTTTACAAGATCGTTCTGGACAGCCGATATCACATTCCCGTCTTTGAGGAGCAACGGGTCATTTTACTGATCCGGGGGCGAGGGGGTTTCGTCGACGTGTATGATGATACCGAGGATGTTCCCCTCCAAGAGCGGTTCTTTCTCGGAGGTGCCAATTCCTTTCGTGGCACTGAGTTCCGGAAACTGAGTCCTGTGGATCCGGTGACGGGAGACCGCATCGGGGGAAATAAGTTTGTGCTGTTTACGACGGAGTTAGGATTCCCTATCGTCCGAGAGCTGATCGAGGTTGGCGGGGCAATCTTTTTTGATGCCGCAGGCAACTGGGCCGAGGACGAAGACGTCGATTTCGACCTCGAATATGCCTTTGGGTTCGGCTTTGGCGTGGTGACGCCCTTGGGTCCGATCCGCTTCGATGTGGCCTACAATCCCGACCCCGAGGCGGAACCTGACGATAATTTGCTCTTCCATTTCAACGTTGGGCGCGTATTCTAACTTCGACCAAGGAGGGGACGGACTGTCATGGTGAGAGGGTGTGCGAAACGACTGATGCTGTTGACACTTGCCGTTGTGTTCGTCGGTACCGGTGCGACTCCGTTGGGTGCTCAGGTGGCCAAAATCGGTTTGGTGGATCTCCAGAGGGTTATGGTGGAGTCCAAGCGGGGTCAGCAAGTTTTGGCAAAGCTGAAGGAGGAAAGGGACGCAAAGCAGCGAGAGATCGATGAGAAAGAAAAGGAAATTCGCCAGATGGAGGCAAATCTGGAGAAGCAACGGGAGGCGTTGAGTGAAACCGCCAGGAAACAAAGGGAGAGGACAATTCGAAGGCGGCAGCGAGATCTGCGCCGGGCCGTGGAAGATATTAATCGTGATTTTAGTGAGGAAGAACGCGATCTTCGGGATCGATTGATCAAGGAAATAGCCACTGTGGTGAGGAGCTACGGTAAGGAGAACGGGTACGTGCTGATCATGGAGGTCCGGGCCGGCGGGGTGATGTACGGGAGTGAGGCGGTCGATCTGAGCAAGGAAGTGACCGCCGCCTATGATGCCAGTGTGAGTTCGAAAAAGGAATGAAAACACCCAGCGGTCTTGCGAACTAACGCGGGTAAGTTGTCGGGCGAGGGGCCTCCGTATTCCCTTGATTTTTAACCTCGCTCGTGGTATCAAGGCTGAGTTGTCTTACGGATCTTGCTCGGGTTTGGGGTGCCCGTCCGGCTGGGCGGAGGCCATACAATCGGGGCATACGGCATACGGTGAGAGCGTGATGGACATTCTTGAGATTCAGAAGCACATTCCCCACCGCTATCCTTTTCTGCTGGTGGATCGAATCCTGGAGTTGGAGAAAGGCCGCCGTATAGTGGGAATCAAGAATGTGACTATGAACGAGCCCTTTTTTGCCGGTCATTTCCCTGGGCGTCCTATCATGCCAGGAGTCCTTGTCGTTGAAGGGATGGCGCAGGTGGGAGGGGTCCTTTGGAGTGCATCGATCGATCCCCCTCGGGAAGACGCGCCTCGGTACTTTTATTTTGCCGGAATCGACAATGTCAAATTCCGCCGACCGGTCTATCCCGGTGACCAGATTCGGTATGAGCTTCAGCTTCTGAATCTCAGGAGTCGACTCTGTAAGATGCGGGGTCTGGCGTATGTGGAGGGCCAGATCGTGGTGGAAGCGGACCTGATCGCGATGCTTGTGGAGCACGACCAATGAGCGCGGCATCGGGCAAGAAGACGCGCGGTCGTTCTGGATCGAAACGTGGGGAATCGCGACGGATTCATCCCACGGCGATTGTGGCACCGTCGGCTAAGATTGGTGATGGTGTGACCATTGGCCCCTACTCGGTCATCGGGGAGCACGTGTCCATCGGTGGAGGGACCAGTGTCGGGAACCATGTGGTCGTCGACGGCTGGACAGAAATCGGTGCCGGGTGCCGGATCTTTTCGCATGCCGTCCTCGGTACGGAACCACAGGATCTCAAATTTTGGGGCGAGAAGAGCACTCTTTTCATCGGCGATCACAGCGTAATCCGGGAATTTGCCACCATTAACCGGGCGACGGCACAGGGCGGCGGTAGGACGGTGGTGGGAAATCATAATCTGATTATGGCCTATGCCCACGTGGCACACGATTGTATCTTGGGCGACCACGTGATTCTCGCCAATTCCGCTAACTTAGCAGGACACGTGGCCATTGAGGATTACGCAATTGTTGGGGGCCTCTGTGGGGTGCATCAATTTTGTCGCATTGGCAGGTATGCACTTGTTGGGGGTTGCTCGGCCGTCAATCAGGATATCCCTCCGTTCGTGAAGGCCCAGGGGAACCGGCCCAAGCTTTATGGCCTCAACACCGTTGGGCTCAGACGGCACAATTTCTCGAAAGAGGCGCTCCAAAACCTGCGACGTGCCTACCGTCTCCTCTTCCAATCCGGTGCTAGCATCTCTGAAGCCATGGCCCGGGTGGAAGAAGAGATCCGGGACTGCCCCGAGGTGACCTATCTGGTGCAATTCATCAAACGCTCCCAGCGGGGGATCACACGATGAAAGGCTTGCTGTCCATCGCGGCCAGCCATCAGGTAGGAGTCCATCCTATTTCTCCCCACGTTGCTGCCGACCGGTAGTGGTCACTGCTTGTTGACTGTAAGGTATGTGAAGTGAACCCGATCGGGATCATTGCTGGTTCCGGACCGCTCCCTATATTGGCCGCTCGTGAGGCAAAAGCGTCGGGGCGGGTGGTGACGGTGGTCGCCATACGCGAGGAAGCGGATCCGGCCGTAGAGGCAGTGGCGGATCGCCTTCATTGGGTCGGGGTCGGTCAGTTGGGTGGGCTCATCCGAGCATTCAAACGGGATGGAGTGAATGAGGCAATCATGGTCGGTAAGGTCCGGATGGGCCATCTCTTTACCCATGTCCGCCCTGACGTCCGGGGGGCCCTTCTCTTTATGCGCCTGAAGGATCGGCGGGGAGATTCTATCATGGAAGCCGTCGCCGAGGAGTTGCAGCAGGCGGGAATATCCCTTCTTGATTGCACCCAATTTCTCACTGGGGTCCTGGTAGAGCAAGGGGTCCTTACACGGAGGGCACCGACCGCGCGTGAATGGGAAGATATCCGGTTCGGCCAGGAGGTGGCGCGCACGGTCGCGCAGTTAAAGATCGGGCAGACGGTGGTGGTAAAGAACGGCACGGTACTCGCCGTGGAGGCGATTGAGGGTACTGACGCCGCGGTGAGGCGGGGGGCGGAACTCGGACGGGAAGGAGTGGTCGTTGTGAAGGTCTGTCGACCGGGCCACGATTTCCGTTTTGATGTCCCGGTGATAGGTCCCACCACTATTGAAGTCCTGCGAGAAGTTCGGGGGACGACCCTGGCGGTGGAGGCGAAACGGACCTTGCTCCTCGATCGCCAGCAGGCCCTTTCCCTCGCGGATGAAGCAGGCATTACCGTGCTAGCCCATTGAGTCGATGACCGACGACCGACGACCGCCAGCGAAGAGCTCGGAGGGACCTTCCTCGTGGCCAACAGGTTCGGTCGCCTCTCAGCGTACCGGCTCGGGAAATATCCTTTGTCGGCGGGATATTCCATGGGTTGCTGATTCTAATGGACCAGCACCTTTGGCCCCTCGCTCCGGGCCTCTCGCGGCGACCCTGTTCGGCGGCTTACGCCCTGGGTCCCTCCGTGTTCACGATCCGTGCAAAGACGATGAGCACGGATCGCGCCTCGGTTTCCCAGGCCGTCGCCAGCCGAGGGGCCCCGCCGCTTCCGGCAATGTCGCTCGAGACCTTCAGGTGCTGTTGCTTGGGGAGGGAGGATCTGCTTCCCTCGCCGGTTCAGGTGTGGCGCCACCCGTTGGTCTCACCACGCGGATCCCGGCCAGTCCGAAGGACTCCGGACTCCTTCGGAGACGCAAGCCAGATGTCGCCCGCCTCGGAAGGAACTCCCTCCTCGCTCTTCGCGACATCGGACTTCGGACCTCGGACCATGGGCGGTGAACTGTGAGCCGTGAACGCAAAATACGGGTGGGTGTCGTCGGAGTGGGGCATGTGGGCCAACACCACGCCCGGATCTACCGCGAACTTCCTGGAGTCGAATTGGCCGGCATCGCCGACAGTGATCCTGCCAAGCTCCAGGAGATACAACGAGTTCTGGAGGTTCCAGCATTTCAGGATTACCGGGAGCTTCTTGGCCGGGTTGACGGAGTCAGTGTTGCCGTCCCCACGCACCTGCACGCCCCCATTGCCCGCGACTGTCTGAAGCGCGGGATCGATGTCCTCGTTGAGAAGCCCCTGGCCGAGACGTTGAAAGAGGCGGAAGACCTCACAGATCTGGCAGTCCAGCGAGGCCGGATTCTGCAGGTGGGCCATGTAGAGCGGTTTAACGGGGCGGTCCGCGCCCTGCACCGGATTGTCAAGGCACCGGGATTCATTGAGTGTCATCGCCTCAGCCCTTTCCCCCAGCGCGGTACCGACGTGGACGTGGTCCTCGATCTCATGATTCACGACATCGACATTATCCTGAGCGTGGTGAAGTCTCCGGTGACGCAGGTGAATGCTGTCGGAGTGCCGGTCCTCACGGATCGGGTGGATATTGCGAATGCAAGGCTCCAATTCGCATCGGGCTGTGTGGCCAATGTCACCGCCAGCCGGGTGAGTGTTGAGCGCGTGCGCAAGATCCGCGTCTTTCAGCCGGATACCTACATTTCCCTCGACTATGCCAGTCAAGAGATTACCCTCTACCGTCGACTGCCGGCGGACCTTGCGTCTCACCCGCCCCGGCTTCCCCAAATCGTCCGGGAAGAGGTGGCCGTGGAGAAAGAGGAACCCCTCCGCTTGGAGCTGACGAGTTTTCTGAGCGCCATTCGGGAGCGGACGCGGCCCGAAGTCTCAGGGGAGGAGGCGGTGGAAGCCCTCCGGGTTGCCTCCCAGATCCTGGCAAAAATGTAAACATGTTCTATGTTCGAAGGCCAATGTCCGAGGTCGTGAGAACCTTCAAAGAAATCCAGCTGCCTTCGACTTCGGACCTCGGACCTCGGACCTCGGACGATGAATAAAAAGATATATATCGTGGCCGGAGAGGCCTCCGGAGATCTTCATGGGGCCGATCTGACGCGGGCCCTCCTCACCCTCGACCCGGAGGTGACGATTTCGGGGATGGGGGGGGAACAGATGCGGCAGGCTGGCGTAAAGCTCCTGGTCGACGCCAAGGAATTAGCCGCGGTTGGGGTCACCGAGGCTCTCGCTCGCCTGGCGGCCCTCGTGCGCGCCTATCGTCAGCTCCGGAGGGCCATTACCTCGGAACATCCCGGCCTCGTCGTCCTTATCGATTTCCCCGATTTCAAC
>JABAOH010008857.1_pt2 | contig 19087 bp, 22 predicted proteins | sample 7062181 | NCBI WGS metagenome assembly JABAOH01 (sample SAMN14538630, study PRJNA623070) | marine sediment metagenome | biome: marine biome [ENVO:00000428]; feature: marine pelagic biome [ENVO:01000023]; material: deep marine sediment [ENVO:00002113]; isolation source: pool of 5 deep marine... | reverse complement strand
TCTGTCCATCTGGGAGTTGGATATTTCCTGGTTGGGCTGAAATCAAATCCCATTTAAAAAATAGCATAAAATGAACTATTGCAACGCCATACATAATCCAACTTGTAAATCTTAAACCCGGAATCCCAATGATGTTCAATTCTTTTCTAATATTCTTACCAGCAGAGTTTGCAAGTGGAACAGCAATTAAGAATAACAATATTTTAGTGAAACAGGCAGCAGGATAAATTGCCAATTCAGTATAGTGAGTCGNNNNGTATAGTGAGTCGCATCAGCTACAATACCTAGAAAATAGCCTACAATCGCAAATACTAAACTTAATATTATTTTAAGTTTAACCATCTTATTTACACATTCCTCGATCGTGGTTTTCTTGGGAAGAACTTCCTAATGGGAAGAAGGAGCCCCAGCAGCGATATGCTCGTAATCGGGATCCACTTCAGCATCTCATTGATGTCACCAAGAAGGATAGAGTCGATGATTCCTTGGCTTACCAAAATGGCAGGTGCCAACCATAGGGTGTACCAAGCCCACTTTTCTAAGTGATACAGAAGCAGAAGACACGATCAAGGAGTTATCAGCGCTGGGAGACGAGGAGGGAGGGATTGCCTACGATCCCGAGGCAGAAATGATCATTGAAGGACATGCGGTAGTGGGTATGAGCGGAGGAGGCGTCTACGACCGAGCAGGTAAGCAAGTCGGTATTTTAGTGAGAGCATCAAATGAATATGATGGCAGTACGTACGCGCTGTGCGAATGACATTCGTGGTAGCTAGCCTCTTGTCGGCTTATGAGGCACTTTCAGACTCAGAGAAGGCTGCTGTTAGCCCGTATTTAGAGTCGACACCACTACCTACGCCAACACCTGATATTCGTATTATTGTATTACCTGATGTTCCTATCGCTTGATTTCAATGATTAAACATATAGTATGCTATATTTGTGTGGAAGTTAAATCCTTTAACACCCAAACGAACGTAAATGGACTGTGGGCTGTAGAAGATATTTGTCGGGCATTAAACGGTTGTAAGCACAGGGGTTACTTTGATTCCATGAATTTAAATCCAAGACTGTATGAGGTCTTTCATCTCTTCCTCAAACTTTTCTCTGGGACCCTCATTCGCTTTCCCCCCCATCTCCATTACGTACAAGTAGTCCGAGAACAAGATGGCCTGTCTGACGTTTTGGTCCACCATCAGTACTGTTAGCCCCTTCTCCTTGAACCCATCCAGAATTGTGTAGATCTCATGGGCTATCTTTGGAGCCAGTCCAGCCGTGGGTTCATCGACTATGACGACCTCTGGATTGGGTATTAGGGCTCTGCCGATCTCCAGCATCTTCTGTTCACCGCCGCTTAGGGAGGTAGCGTTCACTTTTTCTCTTTCTTCGAGGATGGGAAACATCTTTTGGATTCTTTCGATGGCTTCCTCCACCCAGTTCTTGTCCTTTCTGTAGAGCCATGCCCCCATTTTGAGGTTTTCGTATACTGTGAGATATGGGAAGATGCTTCTAGCTTGAGGTATGTATGCAATCCCCTTCCTTAACATTTCATGTGGTTCAAAGCCGGTTATATCTTCGTCACCATAGCTAATTTTTCCTTCCCTCGGTTTCAGGATTCCATATACGGTCTTCATGAGAGTCGATTTTCCGCAGCCATTTGGCCCAATGACGGCTGTGATCTTCGACTTCTCCGCTTTCATGGACCAATTGTGTATAATATTGTAGTCGCCGAAGTAGCCTGAGGAAACTTTTTCAACTTCAATCGACATAACTATACACCCAAGTAGGCTTCTAAAACTTTTTCATCCTGCCTGATCTTTTCAGGAAGCCCATCTGCGATTAGAATCCCGGCGTTCAAAACGACGATCCTCTCGCATATGCTCATGATTGAAGGTATGTCGTGGCTCACCACGATAAAGGTCTTACCTTGTTTCTGCATTGCAAGTACGTTTTCACAGATCTTATCCTTTAGAGTGGGGTGTACTCCGTGGAAAGGTTCATCGAGTAAAATCAAATCTGGATCTGGGACCAGAGCCCTCGCCATATCCAACAGCTTCTGCTGTCCACCTGATAGATTTCCTGCGTATTCGTCCTTCAGTCGATCTAAGGTGAAGAACTCCAACAGTTCTAAAGCTCTCTTCTCCAGTTCTTTTCTATCACGATATAGGCCTATGCCAGGCACAATTAGGTTGTCTAGGGCAGTCATCTTACGGAAGACTTTGTTCAGCTGGAAGCTTCTACCTATTCCTCGGTGGACGATTGCGTGGGCGCTCAAACCATCTATCCGTTGATCTTTGAAGTGGATGTGTCCGACGTCAGGTTTATACAGACCGTTTATCAGATTGATCAATGTTGTTTTCCCCGCTCCGTTGGGGCCGATCAACCCCACTATCGTCTTCTCCTCTATGTTCACCGTGCAGTCGTTAACTGCAACCACTCCGCCGAATCTCTTCGTTAGGTTGGTAATGTTCAGCAACGTCTATCTACCCACACTGATAGCGATAAATAACTTTATAAGTTTTTTTTATCACTTTACGAGCATCCAAGAGTGCCGCCATATAGCCAACAAAGATCTCCCTATCAATGAACTCAGCTCAAAGCTCCGACGACGCGGTGTTTAGGTATAGACGAAGGAAATATTAAAGAGCTAAGACCGGCTTAATGTTTGGCAAACACAGGACAGCACTCCAAAGATGTGCGGGGGTACCCGAGCCTGGTCTANNCCCCCGCACCAATAACAGAATCATCCGTACTCTAACAAGCTATCGCATCAAGTTATTGTAATGTTCAACTATTCCTCAAAACCAATAGACTTAGATCCTCTGGTGAGCGCTGTCACCCCTGTCCTAGAGACCTCTATCAGCCCAAAGCTTCCTGTTAACTCGATGAAGGCGTCAATCTTCTCGGCGCTCCCAACAATCTCCGCAATTATCGAGTCGGAGGAGACATCGATTATGTTGCCCCTGAATGCACTAACACAGTTGAAGATGTCGGATCGACTTTGAGCGTCGGATCTGAGCTTTATGAGGGCTAGTTCCCTCGCCACCGAGGCCTTTGGGTAGAGCCTCACCACTTCGATCACATCGATCAGCTTCATTAGCTGCTTGATCAATTGTTCCACATCAGCCTCTTGTCCTCTCATGGTTATGGTCATATATGCCACGTCACTCTTTTCGGTCCCAGCTGGTCCGATAGATATGCTCTCGATGTTAAATCCTCTCCTCCTAAAGAGGTTGGACACTTGGAAGAGGACTCCTGGTTTATGTTCCACCTTGGCCGAGATGGTGAAAGTCTGCTCTTCTTCACTCATCCCAGATCATCTCCTTTATGCTACTTCCGAGATGGATCATGGGGAGCACGTTCTCCTCTTCAGGAATGGGCACATCTATCACCGTGGTCACTTCACTCTTCAGAGCTCCCTTCACAGTCGATGTAAATTCCTGGAGTGATCCCACACGGACGCCTTGAGCTCCGTAGGCCTCAGCCAGCTTCTGGAAGTCGGGGACTTCACCCAGTCTCACCCCAGAATACCGTCTATCATAGAATAACCTCTGAAATTGAGCCACCATGCCTAGGGTGCGGTTGTTCAAGATCACTACGATGACGGGAATGTTCTCGACGACCGAGGTGGCGAGGGAGTTTTCTGTCATCATGAAGCTTCCGTCCCCAGCGATGTCTACGACGGCCACATCGGGCCTCGCGACCTTCGCGCCTATGGACGCCGGGAATCCGAAGCCCATGGTGCCCAAACCTCCTGACGAGATGAAGGTTCTCGGCTGGAAAACGGGAAAATGTACATTGGTCCACATCTGGTTCTGTCCTACTTCTGTCGTCAGTATGGCAGATTCTGGTAGGATCTCTCTAAGTTTTTTTAAGACCTTCCTCGGCGTAAGATCGTTTTCACCATATTTGTCCCGGCTCTTCAATCCCGCTTTCATCTCTTTTACCCGCTTCATCCAGGGAGTCTCTGTCCTCTGCATCGTCGTTTGGGACAGGAGGCTGTGGATGGCGATCAAGGCCTCTTTCGCATCGCCTACCACCGCGAGGTCAGGACTCTTGTTCTTCCCGATCTCCGCGAGATCTATGTCTAGGTGAATGATCTTCGCGTCTGGGCTGAACTCGTCTATACGCCACCCTGTCGACCTATCGGAAAACCTCATACCCACGCATAGTAGTACATCCGCCTCTTGAACCAACTTGTTCGCCGCTAGGCCATGTAGGCCGACGGTTCCCAGGGCTAGAGGGTTGTTCTCGGGGAAGCAACCCTTGCCCATAAAAGTGGTCGCGACAGGGGCCAGAAGGAATTCAGCTAGGGTGATGAGCTCGGTGAAGGCGTTTGAGGCCGTGACTCCTCCCCCTGCGATTATCATGGGTCTCTCCGCTTTGGTGATAAGCTCCGTAGCTCGCTGGACCTCGAGGATATCCAGTTCTTGTCTCGGTTGATAACCCCTAATCTCAACCTTATCAGGGAAATCGACAATGGTCGTCTCTTGCTGGACATCGATGGGGAGGTCGACGAGAACAGGCCCCGGCCTGCCCGTCGAAGCGATGTAGAAAGCGGCCTTCACATCTCTGGGGATTTCAGAGGCGCTCCTGGGCTGGAAGTTGTATTTTGTTATCGAAGTAGATATTCCGATAATATCGGTCTCTTGGAATGCGTCTGTACCGATCGCTGGCGTGGAGACTTGACCCGTGAAGGCCACAACGGCTGATGAATCCAAGTAGGCAGTCGCTATACCTGTGACGAGGTTAGTGGAACCTGGCCCCGAGGTAGCCATACAAACTCCCGTTCGACCGCTGGCTCTCGCGTATCCATCAGCCATGTGAGCGGCAGATTGCTCGTGCCTCACCAGTATGTGTCTAATGTCAGAGTCTATTAGAGCATCGTATACCGGTAGGATGGCCCCCCCAGGAAGGCCAAAGATCTCGGTCACGTTCTCCTTCTTCAGTGCCTCTATAAGGGATTGGGAACCGGACATCAAAACCAATTAAGAACCCTCCATGGGATGTTAGAGAATTCAGTCAAGACCGATGTGAGATTATCTTGTATATTCACAACAGGGAGATTATCTATCTTCACGATAGAGTGGAGTTTCTTGGCTTGTTGAGGTGTTGAAGACAGCGTTTTTCCTTGTTTAAGGTGGAACTCGTTACGCTGTAAAGATATCACTGAATTCTTCACCGCATCCTCTGTGGAGAATATACTTCGCCTCCGGCTTTAATAATCAATCAGTAACGCTTTAGGATTTATTTAAGTTTTGTGTCAAAATAAATAGATTTTCTTCTTTTTTGGTGGTGTATGGGTATCAAAAGTCGATTAGTTGTTTGGTAATAGAGGAATATTGCTGCTTTGATTCTAGTATTAGTAAATCTATCTGGTTCTCCTGGTGCATGTCCTTAATTATAGACAGATCAGGCCTGTTCATGCTTAAACCTCTTCAATTCCTTGATTAGGAAGGGGAGAATCTCCTCGAGGTCTTTCACGACGCCTAGGTCTGCCACCTCGAATATGGGAGCCTCTGGGTCTCTATTTATGACCACGATGACTTCTGAGTTGAGTATTCCTACGATGTGATGCATCTGACCTGAAATGCCTACGCCTATGTACAGCCTAGGCCTCACAGTCCTACCACTCTGCCCTATCATTCTCTCCTCTTCAATCCAGCCTTCATCGACGGCCGGCCGCGTACCTCCTACTGATCCGCCGAGAATCCTCGCCAATTCTTGAAGCATCTCAAAGCCTCCAGTTTCCCTCATGCCCCAGCCTCCTGCGATCACCACTTCGGCTTCTTCGATGGGTGCCTCAAGGGCCTTCTCTTCGAGGATGTCGAGGGTTCGAGTTCTGAGATCTTTGAAATCGATATCTACATCGACTCTGATGATCTCCCCTTCTCCTCTAACCTTCCTCTGAGGTTTTCTTAGGACTCCTCTTCTTACCGTGGCCATTTGTGGCCTTCGATCTGGACAAATGATGATGGCCATCGTGTTCCTACCGAAGCCTGGCACCATCTGCCAGAGCCTTGCCTCCTCGTCGATGTCCAAGCCGACTACGTGGGCTGAGAGGCCTGTTTGAACTTTGGCGGCTACGCTTGGTGCTAGGTCTGATCCTATGGATGTAGCGCCTAGCAGCAGAATCTCAGGCTTATGTTCAACGACCAGATCTGCTAGAATGCTGGCGTAGACGTCGCTCTGGTATAAATCTAAGAGGGGGTGCTCAGCCAGATAGACTCTGTTGGCCCCGTAGGTTACGAGTTCCTCGGCCAGTGCCCTGACATGGTTGCCTATCAAGATGGCAGAGGTTGGGGAACCCAGCTTTCTAGCGAGGTGTAGCGCCCCACCCAGGATCTCTAAAGTAATCTCCTGTAACTTACCTTTCCTCTGCTCGGCGAAGACCCAAACACCGGTGCGTACATTTTGAACCATGGAGATTCCATCTCGGCTAATTATATTGCCCCGAGTTCATGGAGTCTCTGGATGAGCAACCTCGCAGCTTCCTCGCTTCGGCCTCTTAACATTTCTCCTCTCCGTCTTATCTCTGAAGTGTAGATCTCCTTTACCTGGGTTGGTGATCCCAGGAGTCCGATCTTTCTCTTATCTGCTCTGATATCTTCAGCGGTCCAGATCTTCACCTCCTCCTCGTAACTCCTCATTATACCGTGGGCGGTGGGTAGCCTAGGTGTGTTGATGTCCTTCGTCACGGCCAACACCGATCTCAACTCCACCTCAACCAGCATCCGCCCGTTTTCGATGGATCGCTCAACTCTTAACCATCCATCTTCCTTGGGTTCGATCCTAATTACACGTGTTATGTGTGGTAAGCCAAGAAACTCGGCTAGCTGGGTTGGAACCTGAGCGGTGCCTCCGTCGATTGTCTCGTTTCCACATAGGATGAGATCAAAGGGCTCCAGCTTCTTTATCGCCATGGAGAGAGTGTAGGCTGTCGCCAGAGTGTCGGCACCTGCAAAAGCTGGATCACATAAAAGGATTGCCTCGTCGGCGCCCATTGCCATCGCCTCTCTGCATGTCTTTTCGCCGTGTGGTGGACACATGCTTAGGACTGATACCTTGCCGCCGAAAGTCTCCTTTAGACGTAGTCCTTCCTCTAGGGCGTGTTCGTCAAGGGGGTTGGTGATGGTCGGAATGCCCTCCCTCTTTATGGTCATTGTGAGGAGATCGATCTTTATCTTAGACAGGTGTCGGGGGTCCGGGACCTCCTTTACGCAGACAATGATGTGCAGAGGCCTCAAGTTGTTTCGGCTCATTGCCCTAGACGATGTCAGAGGCTTTTCTCATCATGACCAACCTCATGATATCAGAGGTCCCGGCCGAGGATGTCAGGGGCTGAGCATCCCTTAGGAGACGCTGGGGAACGTAGTCTCTTAGGCTTCCATAGCCCCCAAGAACGCTGATTGCCTTAACAGCGGATCTGATGGCGGCCTCAGTAGACCAGAACTTTGCTAGAGCGTTCTCAGCGTCGCATCTCTGTCTCTTATCCCTCAGACAGGCTGCGTAATAGTTCAGTAATCGGCTGACCTCATAATCCATATATATGTCGGTGATCTTCCACTGGGTGGCCTGGAGTTTAATTATCGGCTTTCCATAGAGAACTCTCTCCTTGGCGAATTTCACGGCCTCTTCGAGACACCTCCTCAGTATACCTAACGCTATAGCCCCAATGCCTGGTCTTCCAAGGTTATCTATAGAGCTGAGGGCCACCCTCAGACCCTTACCCTCCTCGCCCACAAGATTCTCTTTCGGCACAGAACAATTGTCGAAGATTACCTCTCCTGTGTTGCAGCCCATTAAGCCGAACTTCTTCTCTTCTCTACCCAGAATCAGCCCCGAAGTGGATTTGTCGACCATGTAGCAACTTAGCTCTCCCTTTTCGTCCTTGGCCACCACAGCGAAGAGGTGAGCAATATGAGAGTTTGTGATAAAACACTTCCTACCATTTATGATGTAGCTGTCGTCCTCCTGCTTGACGGTGGTCTGGAGGCCACGGACATCGGATCCACCCGATGGCTCGGTGAGAGCCAGGGTAGCCAACTTCTCACCACGTGCCATGGACGGAAGCCACTTCTCTTTCTGCTCCCTAGACCCATAGTAGAGGACTGGTCCTTGACCAACATGCAGTACACCCAAGGTATGGGCCGCTGCGGCGGATATTCGGCTGATCTCTTCGATGGCGACCACTCTAGCGACATGTCCCATTTCTGTGCCTTCATATTCTTTTGGTATTACAATTCCTAGGAGTCCTAGCTCCGCCATCTTTTCGATAATATCCATAGATACTTCATCCGCTTCTTCCATCTCCTTCACCTTGGGGTCGATGTCCCTCTCGGCGAACCTCCTCACGGTATCTTTAAGCATCTCTTGTTGGGGTGATAGAGTGAAATCCATATGGATCAACCAATGAGTTTTTACCAAAAAATTTATTTAAACCCTCTCCGAGAAGGGAACTAGGTTTTCAACGGTTTGTCCGCCTGTGCTTGCTGGGTAGAAATTAGATATAAAATTCCATATCATACTTTGAACTTAGCTGATGGCTGGGCTTCTTGAATCAATATCCGATTTCCTGAGAGGAAACGCGAGGAAGATAAAAAAGTAGTTGTCAATAGATGGTACACATACTCTTGATCAAGAAGATTAGATGAATAGATTCTTCAATCCCACTCCTTCACAAACGATCTTGACCGGCCTACCTGAGGGGGCCTCAAACTTGAATTTCGACCCTGTTATCTGTTTCGCCAGCTCTATGGCCGTCCTTGTGTGTAACGTCAATACACTTGTGGAGAAGCTTGACTCGCCATGGGCTAGGGAGCACCAGATGATGAGGTTGTCTGCTGTGTGTTCGTCGACTGTGGCACCTGTTTTCAGCTGAGAGAGAAGTCTTTCAGCCGCTTCTCTACCAACCTCCTCCGAAGGTTTTCCCGGGGCCCCCAAGCTGTCGGCTTCGATGAGGCATCCTGTCGAGGTTTCTGCCCAGAGAATTACCAGACTTCCTGGGGACATAGGTGTTCGATTCCCTGTTTCATACACATGATCTATATGAATATTTTTCAATCCCTTGTTTTTCAGCACTTCCTCAGCCGACTTTGCTTGTCGTCGCGACACATGGGAAGGTAGCCTTCCACAAAGGGAGATCCCTCTGACTGCTTCAATTTTTCCTTGTTCCACGAGTAAAAGTGGTTTCAACCTCTTAACAGGTTCGAAGGATGCTTTGACGAGTCCTCCTCCTCGTGGGTAGAAGCCTTCTCTCAATACTTCTATATGCCCATTGAAGTCCATCTTGCTGAGTATCTTCCATATCACGTGTTCCAGAGCCAAAACGGGTATTGCCCACCTTACAGAGGTTCCGCCGCGGAGCTCCACGTAAACTTTATCGGGGGTGAAGGTGGCGGCTGGTGCCAGGCTTTGAAGGAGAAGACCTATGCTCCCCGCTGTTCCAATGTTTACCTTGTAACTACCGCTTCCAATTTCCCCAGGATTAAATTCTAATGTCCTAGAACCCAGTGTTAGACCTTTGACTTGAGCACTTGTCAGCGCAGCCACAGACCGAACGGCGGCCATGTGTTGTGCCTTCAACCCAGGCTTCGGGCGTCCGGCTCTTATGTTTTCGATCTTAACAGTTTTCCCCATCACTGCGCTGTAGGCTATGGCCATTCTCAGTAGCTGGCCGCCGCCCTCTAACATACTCCCGTCTACCAGAATAACCATAGATCCCACCTTGGCCGAGATTTAAGAGTAACAATCGAAGCTGTGTTTTGGAGATTAACTGGTGATCGCATCTATGTCGGGTCTATCTTGTTCGGACTATCTTTATTTTACCGGCGATAAGCCAGTACTCCACCTCGACGCCGGATGCTAGTTTCGCTTTGATGTCTTCATCCTCTGGAGGAACGGTGTCGAAGACCTCGTACGTCTCCACGTCCATGAGCTGCACCGCATCTGTTATAGAGATGACCTGGGCTCTTCTCTTGTCAACCATGGGGCTTTCGATGGTGGCGTTAGCGGGGCTGACGACGCTCCTTTTGGCCCCGTCGAATATACCGATAGCTACGGCTCTCACCTTTGCCGAACCATGCTTACCAGGCTTCGATTTCTCAAGGGAAACGATCCTGCAGGGCTCCCCATCGACAATTACTACTGAGTTTGCTTTGAGGGAACCTATTTCCACTTGTTTGCTCATGTGAATCGCCTTGGTACAAGCATACTATTGTTTTCTTCCATATTAACTTTCGCAGAAAGAGATCGATGTTGAGAATGTAGATCTCATATAAGCTCTTTTAGAAGCCTTAAAAACTATCTTTTATAGGCTTAAACTATTTTTAAGGGAAGAAAAAAGATGAGAGCCGCCGGAATAACGGTGTTAGAAGACAACGCAGTGGCCGCCGACATGGCAAGAGCGATAGTGAAGAAGCTTTTAGATGCTGGCTTTAACGTATCTATCTACCCAAGAGTAGAGGGCCTACCTCCTCGAGCAGAGGCTAAAACGAATCGATCAGAGGTCTCTGGGGATTTCATCGTGACCATCGGCGGCGACGGAACAATACTTCGGGCCTTTCAATCTATCAGGCCTCAGGATACACCGATTCTAGGAATCGGTTCAGGTGAGAAAAATTTTCTGGCCATGGCCAACAAAGAGAACTATGAAGAGGCTATCGAAGCCGTTATCGAAGGTAAATACTTTGTCAAGAGAGAGATGCGCCTTGATGTGAACGTAGAGGGAAGGCGTTTCCCCCCGGTTTTGAACGAGGTTTATTTCGCCTCTTCTCTACCTGGAAAGACCATCGAAGTCCACGTCGAGATCCGCCGTTCAGAGAAGAGGATACCCATATGGCACGACCGGGGAGACGGAATTATCATAGCCACACCCACTGGGTCCACCGCCTACTCTCTCTCTGCAGGGGGCCCCATCGTTGATACATCCTTGCAGGCGATCACGGTTACCCCAATGAGCCTTCGAACCCATAAACCATCCATCGTCCTCCCCAACAGCGACGAGGTGATTCTCTGGGCTGGTGAGAAGAAGGCTGAGGCCATCATCGTCTTGGACGGCCAAATAGGGAGTAAGATAGGTCGTAATAAGGAAGTATTCATCAGAAAGTCCGATAAGGACGCCTACTTCATCGTTTTCAGGAATCAAGAAATGAGGTACGTCGAGAAGACTCTGCGGATAAGGCCATGAAGGGAAAAGGGAAGCTTTATGTAGTGGATGTTGCAGGACTGACCCTGAAGATTAAGGACGGGGCTCTTTATACCACGCCGGAGATTCTTGAAGAGGCGAAAGGAGAGATCAAGGAAGCCGTTACACGAGCACGGGTGGAAGGAGGAGAACTGGTGATCCGCGAAGCCGATCACCTATTTGTTGAGAGAGCAAGGGCAGAGGCCGATAGAACCGGCGATAGAAGAGTTCTCTCCGACGCCGATATCAGCCTCTTGGCTCTTTTCCTCGATCTATCAGATCGAGAGGAGACTGTGCTCCTTACCGACGATTACGCCCTCCAAAACATTGCACTTTCTCTCGGACTTGAGGTGAAGAGCATCGTGGGGAGGAGAATCAGAGATGTGTTAATCTGGAAGGTTTATTGTCCTATATGTCGAATGGAGTTCAGCTCAAACTATGGTGGAGACAAGTGTCCAGACTGTGGGTCTCTCCTCTCGAGGCGAGCCGTTTAATAACATGTGGTGAAATATTGGGTGGGATGTTCGGATGAGTGAGGCATTAAATGAGATCGTGAAGAAGGCTCTAGAGTTAAAGGACATGGGCCTATCAACCAGCGATGTGGCCAGGGAGCTGAATCTGAGCGGAGAAACAGCCCTCTGGCTGACCCTCAAACCACCTAAGAAGATGAAAAAAACTGATCTATACATCGATATCTCGGGTCTAGTAGGGCAGCCCCAGAGGCTAGGAACCTTGGCGTCCTCTCTGGCAGACCTCATCCGTGAGCAGATAGGGAGAGAGTTTGGAGATATGGTAGTCATGAATAGCAGCGAGGATGATACACCCGCGTCTCTCTCAGTTGCAAGAGAGCTAGAGTTGGACTTCGTCCTTATGAAGACATTAAAGACTGAGAAAGGAGAGGAGATAAGGTATCCAAGTACGGGTTATCCTGAGATCAGTGGGAGAGAGGCGATCATCATCCAGAACGTCATTTCCAGCGGAAAGGGTGCTGAGCTGTGTATAAAAAGGATCGAGGAGGAAGGGGGATCCCCCAGAGGGGTCTTCTGCGTAGTTAACAAGTCGGATAGGCAGGAGATTGACAATGTGAGGGTTCACCCCCTTATCAAGGTCATAAAAATTGGGCCTTAGCCATCTCCTCACATCTGGGTGAACAATGACATGTCAGTATCGAGGATCATCGATGACAAGAACTTCGATGTCTCCAGTGAAATAATGGATTTTATAAGGAGAAACTCTGGGGGAAGATCAGGGGCTATCCTTTTCTTCGTAGGTGTTGTGCGGGAGGACTCACAGATCGGAAAAAAGGTAGTGGAACTCGAGATCGAGACCTACAGGGAGATGGCCGATGAAGAATTAAAAAAGATTTCCGAGGAGATCAGGAAAGAATACGATCTACAAGACGTCCAAATCCTCCACGCCGAAGGGAAATTCTCTCCCGGTGACTTCCTCGTGTTGGTTGCGTTATCAGCTAAGAGCAGAAAGAACGTCTTTCCCGCGATGGTGAAGGCCATTGAAGCCTACAAGTCAAGGCCTCCTGTTTTCAAAAAGGAGGTATATTTAGACGGAACCTCGTCCTGGATTCAGGAATGAATGTTTCCGAATCCAGTGTATATGAATATTTTCACCTTTGTGAGTGTACTCTACGAAGGTTGTTTTCCCAGCTCCCTTTGGAGGGTCTGAGCTTCGGCGAGGCCCCTTAACACTAGGTCAAGGAGAGTATCAGGAGCCACGTAACCTGCTTCTACGGCGAGTCTCTTGGCCTGAGAGTAGGCCTTCGAAATAATTATTGGCATCAATACACTACTGGGATAAGAGATCTCCAAGCCAATCTTTATCGCGTTATATGTGGCCTCTTTGAGCTTTTTCACATATTCCTCCACTTTGATGATCAGTAGATCGGAGGGGATGAGGGTATTAGCCTCTACGTCATAGGCGCTCTTGAGCGTCAGTCTAGTCTTTATCGGTTTTAAACCGAGCCTCCCTAAGATGTTTGCCACACTCGAAGGTATTACATCGCCTTTAGAGGCCACCACTGTGTCTTTGGTCACATACACGGAGCCGGACATGATTCTCGTCGGTATTTTGGCTTCTGAAAAGAGGCTTATAATTGGGCCAGGTGGGAAACCGGTGTTTCCCTCGCTAACTACTATGTCTGAGGTAGCGATGTCTCCGGTGGACGCAGGGAGGTCGACCTCTAATCTTTGGATGTCTAGGGACAGCTTGAAGGGGTTCATGTTGGAGAAGATGAATATGTTGGGTCCCTCTAGTTGATTCTTCAGACCCTCAAATATCTGGGGGTAGGATTTCTTTAGCACCGTCTCTAAGACCCTGTTCTTTCCGCCCTTAATGTGGAATCCAAGGTCATGCTGCCTTCTCCTGATCTCGTTTAACAGCTGGGCGCTCGCCTTGTAGAGATCTGCGATAAGCAGAGTCTTGTTTCTTTTAATCAGGTCTTCAAACTCATTTCTCACCTGTATCTTTTTCTTTCTCACCTTCCTCTCTGTCGTCGCCCTAGACATGTCAAACCACCCTTACCGGTTCTACCATGGTCAACTTGAGGTATATCTTCTTGGTCTTGCCCTTTTCTCTTATGCTCTGGTCAAAAGAGGATATTACTGCCTGAGCATTCTTTGCCAACTCCTTGCTCGGCATCTTCTCCGTGCCAATGCTGCAGGAGGCCTCTGGTCTGTTTCGCAGATGTATCCGAGCGGAGTTCTTAAGGGCCTCTATCCTCCTTTCCAGGTCTGTGCTGGGAGTGATGACTTGGGGCATCTTCCCCTTGGGGCCCAAAGCGAAGCCAAAGACCTTCCCTATGTTTCCCATGAAGGGAGGTTCTGCCAAGAAGAAGTCAAAGCTCTTAGAGATCTTCTTGACCTCCTTTCTGTTCCCAGCCAGAGAATCCAGCTCTCTTCTCGATATAACTCTATCTGCACCCGAGTTTAAGGCCTTCTCCGCTGTCTCGCCGTCGGCAAAGACACACAGCTTCTTTTCTCGACTCATCTTTTGGGGGAGGGTGATTATCTGGAGGACCCTGTTCTCAGGTTTTTTTAGGTCAAGTCCCTCCGTTGTAATCACTATCTCGACGGACTGCTCGAAGTTTCTCTTCCTGCCCTTCTTCTTGGCCTCGTCTATGGCTTGCATGAGTTTTTCCTCGGATAGGTTAAGGACTTCAGACATCGATTAGCCCTCCGCTATTCTGTCGTCGTACTCTCCCTTTCTGATGAGGTCTGTAACCTCTAGAGGTGACCTTCCGTCGACTTTGACGCCCATACTCCTACAGGTCCCGAGTACCTGCATCGCTACACTCTTAAGAGACCTCAATTTAAGTTTCTGGTTCACGATCTTGGCGATTGAGAGGATCTGATCAAAGCCGATGTCTCCGACATAGTCGGTTCCAGGAGCCTGAGAACCTTTCTCCAGCTTAGCTTCCTTGGCTATCAGCGCCGAGGTTGTAGGGATGCCGACATCAACATTAAATTCTTTGGTGTCAACGTCTACCACGACCTCTACGGGAACCTTCATTCCAGCGAAGTCACTCGTTATTTCGTTGATGCGGTTTACAACGGCTAGGACGTTTACGCCGAGGGGACCCAGCATGGGGCCTAGGGGAGGTCCAGCCGTCGCTGATCCACCGGTGACGAGTGCCTCTATGGTCTGTTTCGCACACATCTGTCGTCTACTCCAACTTGGTTTTCTTCTTCTTTCTTAACATGTCTACGGAGATCGTGACGGGCAGGGTGAAGGCGGCATCTAAGAACTCTATCACCACCTCTCTCTTATCCTTTTCAGCCCTGACCACCCGGGCCTTCATATCTCTGAATGGACCCGAAATGACTTCCACCTCGTCGTCCAAGTTGAATTCTTCAATCTTCTCCTCCACTATAACTAAGCGCTGAATCTCTTCTTGGCTGACGGTGCCGTAGATCACTCTTTTCACATGTCTGATTCCGCTCAGGGCTGTGTTGACTTCTCCGATGTGGTCAGCCTCCACAATAATGGTTCCGTCGAGGCCTGGTGGGGCGAAGATGGATTTGATGGGTATGTTCTGGGATTCGATGCGTAGACATGCCACTGCTATTACGTTTTCTTCCTGACCGGTCGTCACTTTCACCGCATAGAACTTGGAGGTTTTTTCACTCGCCAAGGTACCTCACCCACCGAGAAACAGAAAGGACATGAAGAGTTTGATTACGAAAGAGATGATTCCAAGCAATCCAACTCCGAGGATAGTCAACTTGGCATAGAGCCAGAACTCGCTAAACGTTGGCTTCTTAGCCAGCTTCAACACCCTTATGTGTCGCTTGATGATTTCGCCACTGACCATCCGGTTCCCACACACCAAACTAACTTTATAGGAATCCGATAGTTAACTATATATATTTTCCACTAAAGTCGTTTTAAACATCATGTAGATAATGGTCCAAGTTTATCTTTTCTTTGTCGACTACTTTGGCCCTTACAAAGTGGCTTCTTGCTTCAAGAGGAAACGTCGCGTCTATCCCTACTTTCCCTCGATGCAAGTGGAAGGGGTCCCTTGGGTGGGTCGGTACATCAGGTAAAATAATGATCTTGTCTGGTTTGCACCTCGTAGATATAGCCCACATCACCTCACGGGTATCGTAGATATCGATGTCGTCGTCAACGACGATAAGGAACTTTATGTAACGGAGGCTCGAGCCCAGTCCTGCCAGTAGCGCCTGCCTGGGCTGTCCTTCCCACTCCTTCTTTATCTTGACCACAGCCGTGAAGACGTAGGGCCAGCAGGTGACATCAACAACGGATGGGACAACTTTCTTCACGGCCTTATAAATCTCTAACGAGACTGGGAAGCCCGGAACCAGAAATCGGTCTTCAACAGATCCGGCTAATATGGTCTGGTATATAGGGTTCTCGCGGTGGGTTATGGTCGTCACTCTGAGGAGGTGGTTTTCGCTCACCGGTATGTAATAGCCTTGGTAATCGCCGAAAGGCCCCTCAGGCACCCTCGTTTCAGCCAAGATTCTCCCCTCAATGACGATCTCGGTCTCGGCCGGCACTTCAACATCTACTGTTTCACACTTTACGACCTTGATGGACGTGCCTCTTAGGGCGCCGGCGAAGTCTTAGGTGATTGCTTCCTAAGGGGAGTTTCCCCACTCCTGCCCACATGATGTGGGGGTGGTTTCCAACGCACACGGCCACGTCGAGGTCGCGTCCCTCCTCCTCGGCCTTCTCGTAAAACCTCCTGAGGTGGAAGCCAGGCACCATCCTAATCTTTAACGTATTTCTATCTACAAACTGCATTCTATGGAAGGAGGCGTTCGTCCCCCACTCTGAGTCTTCTGAGAAGACTACGCCTGCAGTTATGTAGGGGCCTCCGTCCTCCTCATGGTGGGTGACTATAGGGAGCCTTGTGAGATCCGCCTTCTCATCATTGAGAACTACTTCTTTGCAGGGGCCGCTTTCTACCACCTGTGCTCTCCGGGGCTTTGACTCTTTCATCGTCCAGTCCTCTAGTACTCTCTCTGGAGTTGAGTCGACGGATAGAGCTACTCGTCGATGGGAGCCCAGGAGGTTGCTGACCACAGGCATTTCGTGATTCTTGACTTTGTCGAAGACAACGGCCTTGTTCACCGTGTCTTGGATTCGTTGGAGCACAGCGGCTAGCTCAAACCTCGGATCGACCTCCTTCTTTACGTGGATGATTTCTCCTTCTTCTTCTAGGAGCTTTAAGAAATCGCACAGGCTCTCGTCTGTCATATTCTCACCTCAGAATCTCCTTAATAATAGTAAAACAGTGAATTAAGGTTTATTCCCTAAAGATAGATGGTTGAGAGGAGTAGACAGAGGCCCACGGCCACAGGAATCAACAAGTTGTCGTTTACAGGAGTGTTCACAGATTCTATTGACATTCCCACAGCCGAACCGAGCAAAGCCATTAATGGATGAACGAACAGAGAGGAGGAGATGAAGGCTAAAAAGAATCCTCCAAGCAATCCTTCCAGAGTCTTCAAGGAGTTGTAGGGGAGGGGAGTCCTTCCCAGCATTCTCCCTGTGATGCTGGCGGCCGGGTCTCCCAACGTTAAGACAGCTATTGACACATTGGATATGGTGTCGGGGAACAGGGTCAGACTCAGGACGATACCGCATGCGTAATAGAGGGGAGCTTTGACAAAGTGGCTGGTTTCACTCTCCCTAGCGGCAGATAATGTTATCTCTTTTATCAGAGGCATGGTCTTGCCATTTATCCTTAGATATTCGGAGACGATGTAGGCCCCGCTTACCGCGGCTATCAGAAGGATCAACGCCTGTTTACCGATGAACAGATTCACCCATATGGTGGATACTCCGCCTACGTGTATTCCTTTCCTGATCCACTCCCTTCTTGTACTCTTTCTAGCCATTTCACCTGCCCTGGAATCTAGACAAATCTTCTTTAATAATGATTTTGTCATCGAGTATTTTGAATCTTAATGCTTACTTAGAGTGGACTAGACTGAGACCTGAGGGGTTGAGATGAGAGTTCTCGTTGTAACTTCACTAAAGGATCCGGCGGGCTTAACCATACACCAAAGGCTCCTGCAACTATATGACTTCTGTCAGGTCTCTGATAACCCGGAGGGGCACCCTGTCTTCGAGCTGGGAGACCTCCTCCTGACTTCAACCGATAGACACTCGATCTCAGCTTCCCATGTGGAGAGTTGGTTTGAAGTCGACCTCATCATCTTTGCCACAAAGCACACCAGCGTCTCCGGGAGACCCTGTCTAACCATACACACCCCTGGCAACCTGACCGACGAAGTGTTGATGGGAGGGAAACCTAGGAGAGTCAGCGTCTCACCGGCCGTAGCGATAAAACTCTCTTTACAGGGACTCTTTGAGGTCGCTGAAGAGATGGGTCTCCTTGATAGATACGAGGTATGTCTCGAGTGCACCCATCACGGTGACTACCTGGATAGAGCTCCCTGTTTCTTCATCGANNACGGGTTGCCATCGGCGTAGGTGGACCACATTATAACGCCAGGCTGACCTCGGTGATGCTTCGGACAGATATAGCTGTGGGACACATCATTCCAAAATATGTTCTCTCAGAGATCGATGAAGATACGATGAGACAGGCTGTAGATCGAACCCATCCGAGGCCTGGGTTCGCCCTTTTAGATTGGAAGGGCCTCGGAAGAGAGAAGAGAAGAATCCTGTCCATGCTGGGAAAACTAGGCATCAGATGGAAAAAAATTAGGGATGTAACTAGGGAAAAAAGGGTGAGCAACCAGGAAGAGTGTGCTGATCGATAAATGGTGAAATTTATAGAATCTCACATATTTTTCCTCTGTCATAACTCTAATTCTCTGTATCTTTCGGAATATCCATGTTTATTAATCTCCAGATCTATTCTAACTGTGAGGAAGATAAGATGCCTACACACGGAAGCATTACAAAGGCTGGTAAAGTCAGAGCCCAGACACCTAAGATCGACGCCGTTCAGAGAACAACGCCGACACCCAGAAAGAGAAACCGGAAAAACTATTATAAGCGGTTCGTGTTAAATCGACAAGCAGGTCAGTCCAACGGTCGCCGCCCCCGTAGAAGAAGACGATAAAAATCAGTAGAGTCCAACAACTGACTCCTCAGAGTGCTCTCCATAGAAATAAAGGATACCATATCAAACGTTAATCTCAAAAGCCAAGCCCTTTTCTTCTTCATGATAAGAGGTTTTAAACTTGTATCTAAACCTTATAATCGTAATTAAACATTAGGAGTTAGACATCAGTAAGTATGCGGGGGTTGCAGAGCTTGGCCAAACCATGCGCAACAGGGACTATATGCGCGGGACTCAAGATCCCGTCCCGAAGGGGTTCGTGGGTTCGAATCCCACCCCCCGCACCAATTTTTTCTTGGTTAGAAAGGTAAATCAAACGATTT
>JABAOH010146944.1_pt2 | contig 19089 bp, 14 predicted proteins | sample 7062181 | NCBI WGS metagenome assembly JABAOH01 (sample SAMN14538630, study PRJNA623070) | marine sediment metagenome | biome: marine biome [ENVO:00000428]; feature: marine pelagic biome [ENVO:01000023]; material: deep marine sediment [ENVO:00002113]; isolation source: pool of 5 deep marine... | reverse complement strand
CACGAGGTGCTGGACATCCCGGTGACCAGCGTCAGCACGTTCGTGCTGCTCACCAGCTCGCTGGCGATGGTCCTGGCGCTGAACGCCGTGCAGCGCGGCAGCCGGGCGGGCGCCCTGACCTGGATCATGGCCACCGCGGTGGGCGGCCTGATCTTCCTCGGGTTCCAGGCGTACGAGTTCACCACCTTCGCCCACGAGGGCCTCACGATCTCGGCGAACGTGTTCGGCTCGTCGTTCTTCGTGCTGACCGGCTTCCACGGCGCCCACGTGACGGTGGGCGTGATCTGGCTGCTGACGCTGTGGATTCTCACCCTGCGCGGTAAGATCGGGCCGGAGGATGCGCTGAAGGTGGAGATGGCCGGCCTCTACTGGCACTTCGTGGACGTCGTCTGGATCGTGATTTTCACCCTGATTTACCTGATCCCGTGATGGAGGCGGAATGAGCGCGACCCACAGCGGCGCGGAGGGGATCCCGCACGAGACGTCGGCCGAGTCGAAGGAGCACGCCCACCCGAGCTGGCAGTTCTACGTCACGATCGGGCTGATCCTCACGGTTATCACCGCCGCCGAGGTGGCGGTCTTTTACATCCCGGCGCTGAGACCCGTGCTGGTCCCGATCCTGGTCGTGCTCTCGGGCGCCAAGTTCGCGCTGGTGGTGATGTTTTACATGCACCTGCGGTTCGACAGCCCCATCTTCAGCGGCGTCTTCGTGGCGCCGCTCACCCTGGCGATCGGGGTCGTCCTGGCGCTGATCATCCTCTTCCACGTCTTCCCCCACGGCGCCACCTACGGCACAGGCTAGCCACCGGCAGCGCATGTTGGCGAGACAGGTCGGCTGATCCACCTCGTAGGCCTCTCCGGTCCTAGGCGCTGAGTTCCTCCTCCAGCCGCTCTGAGCTGTACCATCGGAAGAACAGAATGGTGATCGCCGTCCAGAAGATCAGCGCGCCGCCGATCTTCATCAGCAGGCCGGCCACCTGCTGGTCGGCTCGCGTCGAGATGCCGCCGACGGGCGGCGCCAGCTCGTAGGTGGCGTAGAGCGGCAGCTCGCTGAAGGTGAGCAGCGCGAACGCGGGCGTGTTGAGGATCGTCGCCAGGATGAGATAGCCGATCCTGTACATGTAGGTGAAGCCGGGACGCCGGGGCACGGGTGCGCTGAGCGGCCACCAGAGCGTCAGCCCGGCGGCCCACCAGGCCATGTCGAGAGCGAACGAGCCGAGCTGCGAAGCCATCAGACCGTCGACGACCTCGGGCCAGTGCGTGGCCACGAGCACGACGTTGAATACGGCGATCGCCACCAGCGGGTGCGTCAGCACCCGCAGGCCGCGATGAATCCGAGGGTGACGTTCGAGCGACTCGAAGAAGTGGCAGGGCAGACCGTAGAGGAGAAGCGGGGGCGACACGAGCGCGATGAGCAGGAACTGCACCATGTGGGCGCTGGCCAGGTAACCGGCGCCCAGAGCGCCCAGCGGCCAGTCGAGGGCGATCCACAAGCCCAGCCAACCGGCGAGGAAGCTCACGGCCTGCAGACGTCCGGGCGAAACCCCACCGCCACGCCGGAGCAGCAGGACGTAGCATAGCCCCAGCAGCAGCACGAAAGCCCAGACGCCGGGGTAGGGCTGCCAGCTCCACTCCCAGGGGCTCGTCTGAGCCGAGCACCACCAGCGCATTCTAGTTCGAGGAGGCGATCGCGCCGGCTCGCCGGTGAGTGAGACGGGTCTGGATCAGAGGCGGTCTCGTGCTTCGGTCGGCTCGACATCCACGTCGTCGGCCGCCAGAGTTTGTCGCCCGAGCGCCGCCCTCAGTTCCGGGTGCGCATGCAACAGGTAGGCCGCCATCACCACAGTCGCCAGCAGGTTTCCCAACCCGATGGACACCCAACCGATCGCTCCGAGCAGCCACTCGGCGACCACGGCGAGGACGCCCAGGAAGAAGGCCTCGAAGGTGGCGAAGATGAGCAATCCGGCCAGCAGCAGCGGCGGCGTCTTCTCGGCCTCGACGGCGATGGCAGCGGCCGCCAGACCCACGAGGATGAACACGGCGAAGTGGACGAGTGTGTAACCGGCCACCGTGAACAGACCGACCTGGACTTCGGCCGCACTGCCGATGCGATAGAAGACCGCCGAGCCCAGAGCGCCGGGGGTGAAGAAGATCTGCCCTCGAATCAGGTCGAAGATGAGGAACCAAATGGCGACCGCCAGGGCGCCAAGCACACCGGCCAGCACACCCTCGCGGACGATCCGGTGTTGGGCCAGGGTCTGAAGCCAGCTCGGTGAGCGTATCCGCAAGCTGTAATGCAGGTACCCCATCAACCCGACGCCGGCTAGGAGGTTGCCGGAAAGGACTTCCGGCCAGCCGAATTCGTCGACCACGTCCACTCCGGTCAAGACGAGGCTGAGGTAAAAGACGAGGTCGAAGAGCACAAAGCCGAGCACGAGGCCCAGCAGCAGCGAGGGGCAGGTTTCGAGGCGGCTCATGACCCAGGCCGCGAGGAGGCCGACGGCGCAGAACGCCACGTAGTGGAGCACTGTGTAGAGCGTGATGAGGGCGACGGAACGGTCCACGCCCTCCACGTGCGCGAGGTTGCTCGCCAGGAAAGCCGGAGTATAGAACGGCCGACCCTCGATCGTGTCGATGACGAAGAACCAGGCCGCCAGAATGGTGGCCCCGATCAGGCCGGCGACCAGCCCGCGCACCACGATCTGTCTTGCTGACATCCAGTCCCTCCTCGACCGTCACCCCGTTTTGGCAGCGGTGGGTTGCGTCGACGGACGCAGCCATTGGGCGATGGACTCTTGGTATCAGCCTCAGAACCTAACAGGCGGAGCCGAATAACCCAAGCAGCCCCGATTCGCGGCGGGGCTGGCCTAAACGGCCGAGCGGAACTCGGCTTTGTTCCCCGGGTTGCGAGCCTGGCTTTACAATCGGCACTCGACGCGATCTCTTCAAGTCGCGATGAAAGGTCCGGCTGAGACCGGTTCGGGCGCCGCCGTTCCCCCACGGGCGACGGAGCCGCGGGAAGGCCGTCTGGGGACGTTCGGCGGGGTGTTCACGCCGTCGATCCTGACGATCCTCGGCGTCATCATGTACCTGCGTCTCGGCTGGGTCGTGGGGAACGTGGGGCTGCTGCTCACGCTGCTGATCGTCACCCTCTCCACCTCGATCACCTTCCTCACAGGGCTTTCCGTTTCGGCGATCGCTACCGACCAGCGCGTGAGGATCGGCGGCGCCTACTATATGGTCAGCCGCTCGATCGGACTCGAGACCGGCGGGGCCGTGGGGATTCCGCTCTATCTGGCGCAGGCGCTGTCCGTCGCCCTCTACACCGTCGGGTTCGCCGAGAGCGTGGTCAACGTGTTCCCGGCTCTGGAGGAGAAGACGGTCGGGATCATCACGACGATCCTGGTGACGGTTCTGGCGCTCACGTCGGCCCGTGTCGCGATCCGCGCCCAGTACTTCATCATGGCCGCCATCGGGCTGTCGCTGATCTCACTCGTTTTCGGTTCGCCCATCCCCGACGGCGAGGTGCAGGGCTTGAGCGTCCCCGGCCCCACACCTGAGGGTTTCTGGCGAGTGTTCGCCGTGTTCTTTCCCGCCGTGACCGGGATCATGGCCGGCGTCAATCTCTCGGGCGATCTCAAAGATCCGGGCCGCTCGCTCCCTCGTGGCACGATGGCCGCCATCGGCGTGGGTTACCTGATCTACATGGCGCTGCCGGTGATCCTCGCCACCCGTGCCGATACCGCCTCGCTGTTGTCCGATCCGCTGGTCATGCGACGCATGGCCTTCTGGGGCGACGCGATCCTGCTCGGCGTCTGGGGCGCCACGCTTTCCAGCGCGGTGGGCAGCGTGCTCGGCGCGCCTCGTGTGCTGCAGGCGCTGGCGCGCGATGGCGTGCTGCCGCGGCCGCTGCGCTGGCTGGGCCGCGGGAGCGGCCGATCCGACGAGCCGCGGGCGGGTACCGTCTTCACGCTCGGCGTTGCTCTGGCTGCGGTCTCGCTCGGCAACCTGAACGCCATCGCCCCCGTACTAACCATGTTCTTCCTCACCGCTTACGGCGCAGTGAACATCGCGGCGGCGACCGAGGAGTTTCTGGGAAGCCCGTCTTATCGCCCGAAGTTCCGGGTGCACTGGCTGCTCTCGTTCCTGGGTGCCCTCGGTTGCGTCGCGGTGATGTTGTTGATCAACCCGCTGGCGACGGTCGTTGCCGCCGTCGTCGTGCTGGGCATCTTCGTATGGCTCGAGCGGCGTGAGATGACCGCGGCCTGGGGCGACGTGCGGCGCGGAATCTGGATGGCCATCACACGCGCCGGCTTGCTGAGAGCCACGGCCACCCCCGATCCCAAAAACTGGCGCCCTCATCTGCTGGTGCTGTCTGGCGCCCCCACGCGACGCTGGCACCTCATCGACTTGGCCTCGTCTCTCACACACAACCGCGGCCTGGTCACGGTCTCCACCGTGTTGGGCGATGAGGACGTCAGTCGTGCCCGCCAGTATTCCCTCGAGGACACCATAAGCGAGTATCTGTATAAACGTGGCGTGAGCGGCCTGGTGCGGGTGGTGACGGCACCGGATCCCTACGCTGGAGCCGAGCGGCTGGTCGGCGCCTACGGTCTGGGCGCGCTGGTACCGAACACGATTCTGTTCGGCGACAGCGAGCAGCTGGAAAGTCGCGACCGCTTCTGCCAGATGATTCGGAACTTCCACGCCGCGCAACGAAACGTCATCATCGTCCACGCCGATCCCGAACGCCAGTTCGGCGAGCGGCGGCGGATCGACGTCTGGTGGGGAGGGCTGCAGCGCAATGGCGGACTCATGGCCATCCTCGCTTACCTGCTGCGGACCAGCTTCGATTGGCGCAACGCCGAGGTCACCCTGAAGATCGTCGTCCCGAGCGACGCGGCCGCCGAAAGCGTGCGCAAGAACATGGAGACGATCGTCGAGCGCAGCCGGACCGGCGCGCGCTTCGAGGTGATCGTGGCAGGCGACCGGCCGTTCGCCGAGGTCCTCAGAACTTCGTCGCGCGATGCCGATCTGGTCTTCTTGGGGCTCGCCGAGCCCGGCGATGCCTTTCTCGAGTACTACGAACGTATGCAAGAGCGGCTGGAAGGTCTGCCGAGCACGGTGCTCGTCCTCGCCGCCGAGGACCTCAAGTTCGGCGAGGTGCTGCTCGAGCCGGAGAGGCCCGAACGGCGTTGAGCACCGTGCAGGCCAATTCGGGGGTCGGCCGCGTGCGCGCTCGGGCTACCGCCGTCACATGAGCGCCCAACGGGTGGTCGTCGTCGGAGGTGGTGTGTTCGGGCTGGGTGCTGCACTGGCGCTCGTCGCTCGAGGGCACCGGGTTCGCGTGATCGATCAGGGCGAGCTCCCACACCCTCTGGCCGCCAGCACCGACATCAGCAAGGTCATCCGGATGGAGTACGGTCCCGATGAGACCTACATGGAGCTGATGGAGGAGGCGCGAGAGGGCTGGCTGGACTGGAATCGAGCCTGGGAACGTGAGGGGATCGGCCCGCTCTATCATGAGACGGGCGTGCTGATGATCTGCCGCGACCCGATGGCGCCGGGTGGGTTCGAGTTCGAGAGTTGGAGGATGCTGGTCAAGCGCGGCCACGAGCCCGAGCGTCTGGATGCCGAGGCGATCGCGCGGCGGTTCCCGGCCTGGAGGGCCGGTCGCTACGTCGATGGGTTCTTTCACGCCAAGGGCGGCTTCGCGGAGAGCGGACGCGTGGTGGCGGCGCTGGCGCAGGACGCCCGCAGGCGCGGAGTGGAGCTGCTCGAGCACCGCCGGGTCGTATCGCTGCTCGAGGCGGGTGGGCGTGTCCAGGGGGTCCGGGACGATCACGGCTCGCCGCACGCGGCCGATGCGGTGGTCGTTGCGGCCGGCGCCTGGACAGGCAAGCTCCTGCCCCACCTGTCGCAGGCGGTCCGGGCTACCGGGCACCCGGTGTTCCATCTCCGGCCCCGCGNNCGGCCCCGCGAGCCCGAGGTTTTTGTGAGGGAGCGCTTTCCTACTTTCACCGCGGATGTTGCGCGCACCGGCTATTACGGCTTTCCCCTGAACCGCGATGGAGTGGTCAAGATCGCCAATCACGGCCTGGGGGTAGCCATCGATCCGGACGCGCCCAGGGCGGTCGAGGCGGAGGATTGGAAGCGGCTGCGCTCGTTCCTCGAAGCGACTTTCCCATCCCTGCGGAACGCCGAGGTGGTATACACGCGCCTCTGTCTGTACGCCGACACGCAAGATGAAGACTTCTGGATCGCCCGTGACCCCGAGCGCGATGGGCTGACGGTGGCCAGCGGCGGCAGCGGGCACGGATTCAAGTTCGGCCCGATCCTCGGCTCGCTGATCGCCGACGCGGCCGAACGAAGAGAGAACCGCTGGTTGGATAAGTTCCGCTGGAGGCCAGAGCTGAGACGCGACCGCGGACGAGAAGCGGCCCGCTGTCACACGCCTGACCCAGGAGTGTGAGGTGGCGTGGGGGCTGCTGCCCGGGCGCGGCCGCCCCGGTCGCCAGCTGCCGCCGGCAGCTCGGTTGGATGGCGCCCATCGCTTTCCTTAACCCAACGCCACCATCACACCTCCTCCGTCCTTGCATCAGGGTTCACCTCCCTTATGTTGGCCACCTCGTGCCGTGAGAGAGCGGGTGGGAACCTCGGAGCGTTTCCGTGCAAGGAAGACAGCGCGTCAGTCCGGTTGACCGTTTGTTGCGCCTCTTTACGGAGGTGCGACCCGGTGAGAGCCCGACCGCGCTCCTCCTAGCGCTGAACATCTTCCTCATCCTCACGGCCTATTACTTCATCAAGCCGGTGCGTGAAGCGCTGATTCTGGCCAGCGGCGGCGCCGAGCTGAAGAGCTATCTCTCGGCTGGACAGGCGATCTTGCTGTTGGGGGCCGTCCCCCTTTACGGGTCGTTGGCCAGCCGGATGCCGAGACGGCGGCTGATCAACGTCGTCACGGTCTTCTTCACCGCCTGCCTTGTCGTCTTTTATCTCGTCGGCCGTCTTGGCGCGTCGCTGCTGGCTCAGTCGATCGTCTTCTTCCTCTGGATCGGCATCTTCAACCTGATGGTCGTGGCCCAGTTCTGGTCTTTCGCCAACGACATCTACAGTCAGCAGGAGGGAGAGCGCCTTTTCCCCATCGTCGCCTTCGGCGCTTCGGCTGGCGCGGTGATGGGCAGCTACATATCCGGAAGCGTGATCGAGCTTGTCGGGCTGTACGAGCCGATGCTCGTCGCCGGCGGCCTCCTGCTGCTGGCCATTGCCGTCACCAACCTGGTCGACACGCGCGAGCGCACTCGCACCGAGGCCGATCTCCCCGATTCGTTCACCTCCGGCTCGATGCCAGCCGCCTCTCAAGAGATCCCTGTCGCGGAGGTACGCAGAGCGCTGACGGGCGAGATCGACGTTCAGGAGGTGAGGAAGGCGCTGACGGGCGAGATACCACTGGACGAAGTCAGGCGGGCGCTGGAAGGGGAAGCCGAGGCCGAGCCAGCGCGCGAGGACGCCAGGTCGGTTCTCGAGCGGACGGCGCGGGAAGTCGACCTGCGGGGACTGGAGAACCCGTATCGAATGGTGTTCGCCTATCCCTACCTGCTGATGATCGCATTCCTCATGCTCTTTCTCACCTGGGTGAACACGAACGGGGAGTACATACTCGGCAAGCTCGTGGAGAACGCCGCTGCGGCCGCGGTGGCCGCTGGTGAGGCCGGCGAACTGTCGGCGGGGGAATACATCGGCTCGTTCTACTCGCGGTTCTACGCCGGTGTCAACGCTCTCGGCCTGTTCATCCAGCTGTTTCTGGTATCTCGCGCCATCAAGTACCTGGGCGTCTCGGTGTCGCTGCTGGTTCTGCCGGTGATCGCTTTGGGCGCCAACACGCTGATCGCCTTCCTGCCCTTGATCGCCTACGTTCGGTGGGCGAAGACGGCAGAAAACGCTACCGACTACTCGCTGCAGAACACCGTGCGAAACGTTCTGTTCCTACCCTGCACCCGCGAGCAGAAGTACAAAGCCAAACAGGCGATCGACTCGTTCTTCGTTCGTGCGGGCGATGTGTCCTCTGCCGTTTTGGTGTTTCTCGGCACGACGTACTTCGCGATGCGCCCCAGGCATTTCGGCGTCTTCAACATCGTACTCGTCATGCTCACGATCACGCTCGCCGTCCTCATCGGCCGCCAGTACCGGCAGTTGACGGCGACGGGCCGGCCGCCGGCACCGCGACTCCGCCTTGGCGTACGCCAGCTTGGCACCATCGCCGTGGCCGACCGGCGCGCCGGCTGAGCAGGCCGGACGGCCGCAAAAATCTGCGAGGGAAATGAGACTTCAATTCTGGGGAGCCGCGCGAACCGTCACCGGCTCCATGCACCTGCTCGAGGTTGGGGGGCGGAAGATTCTGCTCGACTGTGGCTTGTATCAGGGCCGGCGCAAGGAGGCTTTCGAGCGTAACCGCAAACTGCCCTTCGATGCCGCCGAGATCGACGCGGTCATCCTCTCCCACGCGCACATCGACCACAGCGGCAACCTCCCTTCGCTGATGAGAGCCGGGTTCCGTGGCTACATCTACTCCACCTCGGCGACGCGTGACCTCGCCGCCTACATGCTGGTCGATTCGGCGCATCTCCAGGAAAACGATGTCCGCTTCGTCAACAAGCGGAGACGAAAACAGGGTAAGAACCCGTTCGAGCCCCTCTACACCAAGGAGGACGCCGTCGCTACGCTCAGTCGATTCCGTAGCGTCGACTACGACCACCCGTTCGACCCCGTGCCCGGCGTACGAGCCTACTTCCGGGATGCGGGTCACATACTCGGCTCCGCGATCGTCGTCCTCGACTTGGAGGAGAACGGGCACAAGCGACGCCTCGTGTTCAGCGGCGACATCGGGCGCAGAGGCCTGCCGATCCTGCGCGATCCCCAGTCAGCGGAGGGCGCCGACTTCGTGATCATGGAGGGCACCTACGGCGATCGGCTCCACGAGACGAATGGCGATGCCCGGGAGCTGCTGCGCAAGACTATCGCCGAGATCGTCGCCCGCAGGGGCAAGCTTCTCATCCCCGCTTTCGCCGTGGGCCGTACCCAGGAGATCGTCTACCGGCTCAATCAGTTGTGGGAAGCCGACAAATTGCCACGAGTCGACGTCTTCGTCGACAGCCCGCTGGCTGTGAACGCGACCGAGGTGTTTCGCCTACACCCGGAGTGCTACGACTCCCAGTACGCTGGTGAGCTGCAGACCGACACCGACCACGATCTGTTGGCCTTTTCCGGGCTCAAGTATCTGCGGCGGGCTGAGGAGTCGATGCGGCTGAACGATTGGGAAGGTCCCGCAGTCATCATCTCGGCCTCCGGGATGTGCGAAGGGGGCCGCATCCTCCACCACCTGCGACATCATGCGACCGAGTCGGCCTCGGTCGTCCTTTTCGTCAGCTTCCAGGCGGAGCACACCCTCGGTCGCAAGATCCTCGAAGGTCGAAATCCCGTATCGATCTATGGCGAGGAGTACGAGATTCGGGCCAGCGTCCGCAAAGCCGAAGGCTACAGCGCCCACGCCGACCGTGACGGCTTGCTCCGCTGGGCCTCGCGCTTGCGCGAGACCGGCGACGTCAAGCGGATCTTCCTGGTCCACGGCGAGGAGGATGGTCTATCGGCCTTGGCGCAGGGGCTTCGCGATCGGGGCGCGGCCGACGTCTGCATCCCGGAGCGCGGAGAGAAGTTCGAGCTGTGAGGCCCTGGGCCTAGGCCCTCAGGCGGACACGCCCCGCCGACTGCGGGGCGGGGCGTGCTCACGCCCAGCGCCGTGCGCGCCGCCGGTCGCGGGGTCGGCCGGCGCCTTTCTCTACTTGGCCCTCAGTACTTTGGCTGCGCGGCTGTAGTCCTTCGGCTTCACCCAGAGGATCATGCCGTACCGCCGCTTGCCCGCCGCCACGGCGTCCGCGGCCGTGATGTTGATCTTGTGGGCGGCGAGCTTGTCGATGTGCCGGTGCACGGCCCCGATCTGGTCGTTTCCCTGAACCAGAAAGCCTTTCTTGGTCGTGCTCAGGCGCCAGCCGTTCTTTCGGGCCACCCGTTTGAGCGCCGCCATGTCATCGGGGATCAGGTCGAGCTGCGCCTTGCCGCCACGAATGGGGAAGCCGCTGTACGCGAGCAGATTGACCCCAGCTTCCCGAAGCTCGCCCAGCACTCTCGATCCCTGGCCCGCTCGGTTCGGCACCTTGACGTAGACATAGTTGACCTTCTGCACTCGATCCGCCATGACGCCCTCCTTTGAGTGTGATGATCGCGTGCCGTGACCCCGTTCGGCTATCAGGGGCAGTGGAATTCAGCGATAATGGAATCGACTCGCCATTGCTGATCTTCGAACTCTGGTCTGTGCGGAGAAAGATGGGGAGGCGGCGTTCGTCGCGCGAGAGGGAGCAAGCACAGGGGATTTCGGGTTGCTCACGCGGGTGGCCTTGGCCATTATCAGCGAAGACGCCCCAGACCATCGAGCAGTTCGAGCGCTCGGCTTTCCGACAACTCACCTGGTTGACTATGACTCGAGCATCTTGGGTCGGGGGTGGTGTGCCGTCCGGCGCTCGAGCGGTCAGTAGATCCGAAGCTTGAGGAGGCGCTATGCACAGATTGGCGTTTCTGTCAGGGTCAGCCCTGCTGGCCGGCCTGCCGACCTTGCTTTCCGGGCCGGTCCATGATCGCGCCGAGCTGGGGCTAACGACGCTGGCCAGCGCAACCTGCGTCGAGTGTCATGGCCAGCTCACGCCGGGCATCGTTTCAGATTGGAAGCTCAGCAAGCATGGCAGCGCCGGTGTCCAGTGCGCCATCTGTCACGGCAGCGGCCACACGTCGGATGCGGATGTGGCAAAGGCCGCGATTCCGACGCCGGAAACCTGCGCCATGTGCCACAAGGAGCGGGTCGAGCAGTTCAAGCGCGGTAAGCACGCCTTCGCCTGGGCGGCGATGAACGCGATGCCGACCACCCATTGGCAGCCGATGGCGCTGACTGAGGGGATGAAAGGCTGCGGCGGTTGCCACAAGATCGGGCTCAAAACGGAAGAAGAGATCAAGCGACTCAAAGCGGGCGGCGCCGGCTTCGGCCTCGCCTCCTGCGATGCCTGCCACACCCGACACCTCTTCTCCGTGAAGGAGGCGCGGCAGCCACAGGCCTGCCAAACCTGTCATATGGGGTTCGACCATCCGCAATGGGAGATGTATTCCGGCTCCAAACACGGCGTTCGTTATCTGCTCAAGCAGACCGGTGCGATTCCCGAGGGCGCCGCGGCGCCCACCTGTCAGACCTGCCACATGCAGGGCGGAGATCACGACGTCCGCACCGCCTGGGGCTTCCTCGCCGTGCGGCTGCCGCTGCCAGAAGACGAGGTGTGGGCGGCGGACCAGGCGACGATCCTCAAGGCCTTGGGTGTCCTCGATCCGCAGGGACAGCCGACCGGTCGGCTGGACGTGGTGAAGGCGGCCGATGTGGCACGGCTGACTCAGGAGGACTGGGAGCAAGAGCGTGAGAAGACGATCGGCATCTGCGGTCAGTGCCACTCGCGCAACTTCGCTCGGGCGGAATTGCGGAAGGGCGACGACATCATTCGTGAGGCGGATCATCTGCTGGCGCAGGCGATACGGCTCGTGGCGGGGCTCTACGAGGACGGAATCCTCGACAACCCGGAGTACTACGCCTACGCGTATCCCGACCTGCTCACCTTCCACGACGCGCCGACGCCGATCGAGCAGAAGCTGTTCGTCATGCACCTGGAGCACCGCATGCGAGCGTTCCAGGGCGCCTTTCACGCCAACCCCGACTACAGCCTCTGGTACGGCTGGAGCGAGATGGTGCGGGATCTGACGGAGATCAAGCACATGGCCAGAGAGCTGCGCGCGGCTCACGCGTCGAACCGCTAGGGCCCGGGAGCGCGGCCGGTCGCGAGGCAGGCTGCGGAGGGCGGGACGCGGGCGGTCCCTCGGGGCCGCCCGCGCTTCTTGTCCGATTGGGCATTGACGAACGCGTCGGTCTGGTCAACAGTTACCGGTACAAGTCATCCGAGACCGAAGACGGAGTCGTTAGAATGGCAGATACATATTCGAGTCGCAAGCGCTTCAAGGTCGGGGGACGGTCGTTCGATATCGCCCGGCTGGAGTCGCTGGATAAGGCGGGGCTTCCTGTCGCGCGGCTGCCTTATGCACTCAAGATCCTGCTGGAGAACCTGCTCCGTCACGAAGATGGTTTGACGGTCACCCCCGACGACATCGAGGCGCTGTCGCGCTGGAAACCGAAGGCCAAGCCGGACCGGGAGATCGCCTTTCGCCCGGGGCGGGTGCTGTTGCAGGATTTCACCGGGGTGCCCGCCATCGTCGATCTGGCGGCGATGCGTGAGGCCATCCGCGCCCTGGGTGGCGATCCGTCGCGGATCAACCCTTTGCAGTCGGCCGAGTTGGTCATCGATCACTCGGTGCAGGTGGACTACTACGGCTCGGCCGACGCTTTCCTGTTCAACGCCGAGCGCGAGTTCGAGCGCAACCGCGAGCGCTACGCCTTCCTGCGCTGGGGCCAGCAGGCGTTCGAGAACTTCAAGGTGGTGCCGCCCGCCACCGGCATCGTCCACCAGGTCAATCTCGAGTACCTCGGCCGCGTGGTGATGAGCGGCTCGGGAGGCTGGGCGTACCCCGATACGCTGGTCGGCACCGATTCCCACACCACCATGATCAACGGGCTGGGCGTTCTCGGTTGGGGTGTCGGCGGGATCGAAGCCGAGGCAGCGATGCTGGGGCAGCCGATCAGCATGCTGATCCCCCAGGTCGTCGGCTTCAAGCTGACGGGCAAGCTGGCGGAGGGTGCCACGGCCACCGACCTGGTGCTGACCGTGACGCAGATGCTGCGCGAGCGCGGCGTTGTCGGAAAGTTCGTGGAATTCTACGGAAAAGGTCTGGCCACCCTCCCGCTCGCCGACCGGGCGACGATCAGCAACATGGCGCCGGAGATGGGGTGCACCTGCGCCATCTTCCCCGTGGACGCCGAGTCGCTGCGATACCTCCGTTTCACCGGCCGGGACGAGGACGCGGTCGCGCTGGTCGAAGCGTACATGAAGGAACAGGGTCTGTTTCATACTGCCGACAGCCCGGAGGCAGAATACACCGACACGCTGACGCTCGATCTCGGCGCCGTCGAGCCCAGCCTGGCGGGGCCGAAGCGCCCGCAAGATCGGGTGCCCCTGTCGGAGGCCAAGACCTCGTTCAAGAAGGCACTGACGGCACTCGTCGCGCCGGGAGCCTGGCGCGACCGGGAGATCGGACGCTGGGAAAGTGAGGGCGGCGGGACGAAGCCGCCGGACGCGGTCGACCGCCTGATCTCCGAGCAGGCGGTGTCGGTGTCGAGAAACGGTGACCAGTTCGAGCTCTCCCATGGCTCGGTCGTCATCGCGGCGATCACCAGCTGTACGAACACCTCGAATCCATCGGTGATGGTGGCGGCGGGTCTCGTGGCGAAGAAGGCTGTGGAACGGGGACTGAAGTCGAAGCCGTGGGTGAAGACGAGCCTCGCTCCCGGCTCCAAGGTGGTCACCGAATACCTGGAGAGAGCGGGGCTGACCCCGTACCTGGAGAAGCTCCGCTTTAACCTGGTCGGCTACGGCTGTACGACCTGTATCGGCAACAGCGGGCCGCTGGATCCGGATATCTCCCGCGGAATCGCGGAGGGCGACCTGGTGGCGGCGGCGGTGCTTTCCGGCAACCGCAACTTCGAGGGCCGGGTGCACAGCGAGGTGCGCGCCAACTATCTGGCGTCGCCGCCGCTCGTTGTGGCCTACGCCCTGGCCGGCCGCATGGACATCGATCTTTACAACGAACCGTTGGGATTCGACAAGAAGGGCGAGCCGGTGTTCATGAAAGACATCTGGCCGTCCCAGCAGGAAGTGCACGAGACCATCGCGCGCGCGGTTCAGTCGGACATGTTCCGCAAGAGCTACGCCGAGGTCTTCGAGGGGAGCGAGCAGTGGAAGTCGATGCCGGTGCCCACCGGCGACCTCTACGAGTGGGACGCGGCGTCAACTTATGTGAAGCACCCGCCGTTCTTCGAAGGGCTGACCGCCGATCCGCCGCCGGTCGAGGCGATCGCGGGCGCGCGTGTCCTGGTCTATCTGGGCGACTCGGTGACGACCGATCACATCTCACCGGCCGGAGCGATCAAGAAGGACAGCCCTGCTGGGCGTTACCTGATCGAGCACGGGGTGGAGCCGCGCGACTTCAACTCGTACGGGTCGCGGCGCGGCAATCACGAGGTGATGATGCGAGGTACGTTCGCCAACGTCCGCCTGCGCAACAAGCTGGTCCCGGGAGTAGAGGGTGGCTTCACCCGGCACCTGAACAGTGGTGAACAGATGGCGATCTATGACGCGGCGATGCGCTACTCCAACGAGGGCGTCCCGCTCATCGTGCTGGCCGGCAAGGAGTACGGTTCCGGCTCCTCTCGCGACTGGGCCGCAAAGGGAACGCGGTTGCTGGGGATCCGGGCCGTCATCGCGGCGAGCTACGAGCGGATCCATCGCAGCAACCTGATCGGCATGGGTGTGTTGCCTCTGCAATTCGCCGCTGGCGAGAACGCGGAGTCGCTGGGCCTGACGGGAGAGGAAACGTTCGCGATCGAGAAGCCGGAGGGCCGCCGAGAAGTCCAGGTGACGGCGACGAAACCGGATGGATCGAGGATGAAGTTCAGCGCGAGGGTGCGCCTCGACACGCCGCAGGAGGTGGAGTACTACCGGCACGGCGGAATCCTGCACTACGTGCTGCGGCAGCTGGCCAACGCGTAACAGGTGACGCTGAGTGGAGGCGAGCGGGCACCGCTCCTCACTCAGCGACCGCAGCCTCGTAGCCCGCCGACCTGACGGCGTCGAGCAGATCGGCCACGCTCAGCGCGTCGGCGTGCTCGACGCGGGCTGTGCCGTCAGTAAGCGATACATGCGCCGCTCGCACGCCGTCGACCTCGGTGAGCGCTTCAGTCACCGCCTTCACACACCCTTCGCATTTCATGTCTGATATCTTCAGAACCACGGCGCTCATGGCAGCGACTCCCCTCCTCTTGTGCCCGTTTTGACCGGTCGGCACGCCCGTTTCACGGCACCTGTCCCAAGAATCTGCCCAGGCCCATGTGACGGGCAAGTGCGGCTCGGTCGGTTCCCGCCTTGACTGGCCCGGGCGGCCTGTGGGAACTTGTACGCGTCGGGCTCACGTTATCTCGACTACCCCTTGCGTTGCGAACGATCCGTCATGCGGCCTCTGCTCGCTGCCTCGCTGCTTTTCCTGGCTCCGCTGCTCGGCGTGGTGCCGGGAGCCGCTCAGCAGCGAACGGGGACAGGGTACGAGAAGGAACGTGAGGCGATGGTCCGTCTGATCGAGGCGCAAGGGGTCCAGGATTCGGCCACGCTGGCGGCGATGCGTTCCGTCCCCCGGCACGAGTTCGTGCCGGCCCGGCATCGGCGCCGTGCCTACGGCGACCACCCGCTTCCCATCGGGCTCGGCCAGACGATCTCGCAACCCTACATCGTCGCCTTCATGACCGAGGTGTTGAATCCGCGGCCCGGCATGAAAGTCTTTGAGGTGGGGACCGGCTCCGGTTACCAGGCGGCTGTCCTGGCCGAGATCGGCTGCGACGTTTATACGGTCGAGATCTTCGAGGCACTGGCGACGAGCGCCGCCGGGCGCCTGCGTCGGCTCGGCTACGACAACGTCACGGGCCGTCACGCGGATGGCCACGAGGGTTGGCCGGACGCGGCCCCCTTCGACGCGATCATTGTGACCGCCGCCGCCGGCTACATCCCGCCGGCGCTGGTGGAGCAGCTGAAGCCGGGCGGCCGCATGATCATCCCGGTCGGGAGCGTTTACGGCGTTCAGAACCTGATCCTCGTCGAGAAAGACCTCGGCGGGGAGGTGCGGACCCGCAATCTCCTGCCGGTGCGCTTCGTGCCGATGCTGAAAGGCCTGCGCTGAACCGTCCTAGCTCACAGGCTCGCACGCTGGCCGTGGCCCTCATCTCGGCCAGCACCCTGGCGTACGAGATCCTGCTCGTCAGGGTGTTCGCCATCGAACACTTCCACCATTTCGCCTTCATGGCGATCGGCGTCGCCATGCTCGGGTTCGGCGCGAGCGGCACGCTGATGTCGCTGGTGACACCCGCGCCCCAGCGCGCGACCCGCTGGTTCGTGAACGCCGCCCTGGCGACACCGCTCGCATTGATCGCGAGCAGCGCGTTGTCACCGGCGATCCCATTGGACGCCGCCCAGCTTCCCTGGGACGTTCGACAGTGGCCCTGGCTGGCCGCCGTCTACCTTTTGCTCGCCCTTCCGTTCGCCGTCGGCGCCCTGGCCATACTCGTGGCGCTTACCCTCGAGCCGCGAGGCGCCGGCCACATCTACGGCGCCAGCTTCGTCGGCGCGGGTGCGGGCGCCGGTCTCGCCTTGGCTATTCTCTGGCTCCTCCCTCCGGATCGGGCCCTGGCCATGCCGGCGCTGCTGGCTTCGCTGGGCACGCTGCTGCCCGCCGCCGTCGGCCGCTGGGGCCGGGTGATCACCGGACTCGCCCTGACCGTGTTCGCCATCGCGGCGGCGACGATGGGGTTTCCGCCCTGGCGACTGGAGGTGAGCCCCTACAAGGCGCTGCCCCAGATTGAAGCGTATCCCGGCGCCCGGCGTCTGGCCGAGCGGAGCAGCCCGCTGGGCTGGGTGGTCGCGGTCGAGGCGGAGGCGTTTCGCCACGCACCCGGGTTGTCGCTGGGGTACACGGGCGCCTTCCCCCGACAGACGGCGCTGCTGGTCGACGGCGATCTTGCCGGGGCTCGAACCTCGTGGGGGGCGGGCCGCGACTCGATACTCGATTGGCTGCCCTCGGCGCTGCCCTACGCTTTGGGGCGACGCGCGCGGGTGCTGGTCATCGGCGCCGGCGATGGCCTGGAGGTGTGGAACGCACTGGTTCATGGAGCGACGCAGGTAACGGCCCTGGAGTTGAACGGCGACCTGGTGGAGCTGGCCGGGTGGGGCCGTGCAGGGCGCCAAGCTGAAGCGGACCGGCGAGCCTTCGGGTATGGGCAGGTCGAGTGGGTGATTGGCGATGCGCGAAGCTACGCGGCCCGGACACGCGAGCGGTTCGACCTCGTCGTCCTTGGCCCGGGAAGTGGGTTCGGCTCGGCGGCAGCGGGCGTTCACGCCCTGGACGAGGGTTTTGTCAACACCGTCGAGGCGTACGAGACCTATCTCCGCAGGCTGAGCGCTGACGGGGTGCTCGCCGTCACGCTCTGGTCGACGGTCCCGCCCCGCCCCAGCGTGCGGCTAGTCCTCACGGCGGTCGAGGCGCTGCGGCGTGTGGCTCCGGCGGCGATCGCTGACGGCCTGGTGGTCGCCCGCAGTTGGGCGACCACCACCATCCTGGCCAAGCCGTCGGGCTTCCAGGCCGCCGATATCGAGAAGGTGTCGGCCTGGGCCGAGGCTCGGCGCTTCGATCTCGATTGGCACCCGGGATTGGGCGCGCCTCTGGCGCGGTTCAACCTGGTCGACGAGCCCACCCTATTTGAGGCAGCGAAGCAGGCGACCGCAGGCCGAGAGAGCGCCGGGCGTTTCGCCGCCAACTACCCGTTCGACGTCGCGCCCGCGAGCGACGCCCGACCGTACTTTCACCATTACCTGCGTTGGGCTTCGCTGCCGGCGTTCGTGGGGCGCGATCGCGGAGCGTGGCTGCCCTTCGCCGAGTGGGGCTACGTCGCCCTGCTCGCCACCCTGGCCCAGAGCATCGTGCTGGCGGCGCTGCTGCTGATCGTGCCGGTGGCGTTCGCGGCCGGAGCGGTGGAAGGGCGGGGAAGGTCGCGACTGGTCGCCTATTTCGCTTCCATCGGCTTCGCCTACCTGCTGGCTGAGATCGCTGCCATCCAGCAACTCACTCTGTTGCTGGGGCACCCGGTGTTTGCGGTGGCGGCGGTGTTGGCTGCCTTTCTCATCTGCTCGGGCGTGGGCAGCGCTCGGTCGGATCGCTGGGCCGTGAGCCACGGCCGGCGGGTCGCTCTGGCGCTGGCCGGCGCGCTCGTCCTCTACTCGGCGCTGCTGCTGACGCTCGTTCATGCGCTTCAGGCCGCCCCACTTGCGGTCCGAGCTGCCGCCGCGGTTCTCTGGCTCGCGCCGTTGGCCTACCTGATGGGAACTCCGTTTCCGCTGGGTCTACGGTCGTTGGCCGAGGGAAGCCGGTCGCGAATCGCCTGGGCTTGGGCCACCAACGGCTTTGCCTCGGTGGTGGCGACGCCGCTGGCGGCGCTGTTGGCTCTGGAGGTTGGAACGCGAGCGCTGTTTCTTGCCGCCGCGGCGGCCTACGGCGCGGCGGGGTTGCTGTACCGCGGCTCCAAGTTGGCTGCATAGCCGCGGCGGCGGTGAGTCGCCGGGGGCCGGGCGGCGACGAGGCCGGGGACCGATCGGATTACGGCCAGATGCCGCGCTCGAGCGTGACTTTGGCCACGCGCGAGACGGCGAGCACGTAGGCGGCGGTGCGCAGGTCAACGGGCTGAAGCTCCTCGCCGGCGAAGCCCTGTTTGCGGCGCTGGTCGTTGAGCGCGTCCAGCGACTCGTTGATCTCTTCCTGCTTCGCCATCGCCGCGTCCGTCGCCCGTTCCATCTTCACGTGGAGCTTCAGGTTGACGGTATCTTCATCCCACTGCTCGTAGTCGTTGTTCTGCACCCACTCGTAGTAGCTCACCGTGACGCCGCCGGCGTTGGCCAGGATGTCGGGCAGCACCACGATCCCCCGCTCGAACAGGATCTTGTCCGCCGCCGGCGTCGTCGGCCCGTTCGCCGCCTCGGCGATCACCCGCGCCTGAACCTGCGCCGCGTTGTCGGCCCGGATCTCGTTCTCCAGCGCCGCCGGGATCAGGATGTCGCAGGCCAGCGTCAACAGCTCGGCGTTGCTCACCTCCTTGGCACCCGGGTAACCCACCACCGAACCGGTCTCCTGCTTGAAGGCGAGGACGGCGCGGGGGTCCAGCCCGTTGGGGTTGTGGATGCCCCCCCGCGAGTCGCTGACCGCGATGATCTTCGCCCCTTTGGCCGCGAACAGCTCCGCCGCGAT
>JABAOH010002006.1_pt1 | contig 19091 bp, 15 predicted proteins | sample 7062181 | NCBI WGS metagenome assembly JABAOH01 (sample SAMN14538630, study PRJNA623070) | marine sediment metagenome | biome: marine biome [ENVO:00000428]; feature: marine pelagic biome [ENVO:01000023]; material: deep marine sediment [ENVO:00002113]; isolation source: pool of 5 deep marine... | reverse complement strand
CCCGTGTGTACTCATCCAATTAATCAACTGAAAAATGAAGAATTTTCCAGAGGTAGAGAAAGCGCGCCCACCAGGAATCGAACCTGGGACCTACGGATCCGGAGTCCGTCGCTCTATCCCCTGAGCTACAGGCGCGCAAGTCATTCGTTTTCAATCCTTTAGTTAAGAAATGCTTTGGCGTTTTTTTCGAAATTTCGCTCGATTGTGACCAAATTGTGACCATTTACCCTGTAGGAGCGCTCCCCTACTCGCATGTCCTTCCCTGGAATGAGCTTCTCAACCGCCTCCATCTTCCTTCGGTCTGACGGATGAGAATACCTCACAGTCATCGAAATGTCGCTGTGGCCGAGTATTTCCTTCACTGTCACTAGGTCTACTCCGTTCATAACAAGGTTTGTGGCGAAAGTATGGCGCAAGTCGTGAAACCGCAGCCGCTCAAGCCCTGCCTTCCTGCAGGCTGTCTTGAACGCGGACGCCACACAGCGAAGCCGCTGCGATGATTTAATCTGGGTGAACACGTATTTGCTTCTGTTTCGACGATTTTTCCGAAGCTCCTCATAAACAGCCGAGTTCATTGGGACCTTCCGCGACCTGTTGTTCTTCGACCGCTCCACCCGGATATACTTTCGTGCAAAATCAACTTCTTTCCATTCAAGCTCAAGTATTTCCGACTTCCGCATCCCAGTATTAAGCGCAATGATCACAACAGGCCTCAGAGATTCTCCACTCACTTCAACAAGCCGTTCTGATTCTTCATCAGATAGAATCCTTTCCATCTGTCTCTCTGGATAGTAGGAAACTCTGCTTACAGGATTTTCCATCCTCACGAATCCCCACTGAATCGCCTTGTTGAACATGGCCTTAAGGAGTGCGAGCTCACGGTTAACACCTGCTCCAGTAACTATCTCGTAACGTTTCGCCTTGTACTTTTCAACATGATAAGGAGTAACCTCATTGAGCAGCAATTTTCCGAAGTGCTTAGTCAGAGCCTTCATCCTCGACATTTCTCTTTTCCACCATCGTCTTGTCGATTTGAGATGGTTTAGGTACTCGATCGCAAAATCATCGAACCACCATACCTTCGTTTCGCGCTTCAGTTCGAACGTTCCTTTCACTATATCTCCCTTTCTTGCCTTGAGTGCGTTAACCGCTTCCTGCCTGGATTCCGAAACGGGTTCTCTTAACCTCCGTCCTTTGAAGTAATAGTCAATCCACCAGATTTTTCCTCTCTGGTAGATGCCCAATATAAACCTCCATGCCTTAGATGATATGTAGCTCAGGAGCGAAAATCAAGCTGAACACGCCTAAACTCGCGACATATCTGAATTTTCCATGATATTTCCGTTTATCTATCTATAATCTCTAAGAAAACTTTCTGGTCTTGTCTTATTTGGAGCTCTCCGTCCTCCGTAGGCAATATTATTCTCATTCTCGGGATCTATTTCGGTCTTTCTCTCTATCCACTCCTGGAGGGCTTTAGGTGATATCCGAATGAGACGACCTACTTTAACCACCGGGAATTTCCGTCTTGATGCCCACGTCTTGGCTGTTGATGAAGAAATACCGAGAATCTCAGCCACTTCCTCAAGGGTGAGTAGTTTCTCCATTACTTCCTATCCAAATACACTCTTGAGAGCGACATTCTTATTATTTTGAATTGTTTGAATCTTTTCATTCTCAACATCACTATTTGATAAAATTTTGTCACCAGATAATTAAATTATCGTCAAACAGCATCACAACTTGATAAAATTGCACTTTATTCAACATCACCATGTGATATCCTTTATATATTCTTACCATGTTTACCTGAATGCTTATGATTACCTAAATTCAAAACTGAATTTCTTAATCGATAAATTTTCATTCGTTTTTCTAAACTACCTGGTTGTTGTAATAATCTATCCACTTCCTTAAGATTCTTTTCAATCTTCTCTAATGTTTTTGGATCATCATTTAGTTTTCTCCATCGACTGCTTAACCCGAAGAGAGAACAATTCCTTTCAAGACAGCCAAATCTTCTTACATCTAGGAATCCGAAACCGATACATTGCCAAAGACACCGCGTGAAAAGTAATGAGGATATCTTATTTTTTACTTCTTTATACGTGAGAGAGAGGTCATATCTATTGTAACCATTGAACTTGCCATAAAATTCCATAAGAACCCAAACAGCACCCCTGTCTAACTTTGCCCAAGCTAAGGTCCCCACCCCTTCTACTGTTTTGAACGGTAGCTTTGGCCTATACGCCCTTCTTTGTCCGGTATCATGCACTGATTATTGGTCCTTTTGGCTTTATATGACTTTCTTTAAATACCATTAAATCCTCATCGATACATGCCAATTATTTTGTCAAATGGCTTATAACATAAGCCATAATAATTAAAATTTTTTTACATTTCTCCAATTTTATTTTCAAGTTCCATTGCAATAGATAATAAATTAACAATTATTATTACGTTAGAATTATTGCTTTTTCCCCTAGATATCTTATTTTTATTTCCTACTTTTTCCTTTTCGGAAGGAATTACGCAGGCTTTCACAAAATGGATTAATTTTTCGCCGCTCATCTTACTAATATTAATACCATTATCATCCATATATATTTCTAATGTATAACCTTGCTTATTAAGTCTAGACTTATTCTTTCTATAATACTCCCAAATAAATTTTCTATATTTAAATTTTGATCCAACCAAACCCCAAGTCTTCTTTCTTTCTTCATAGTCATCGTCTGGAAAATCCGGGCTTTCTATCTTCTTCATTATTTCTTTAACTATTTTTAAGTCGAATCCAAAATCAAATAATTCTTTAATCAGTGCCAAATCCAACAAATCATCAAATGTGAATTGAGATCTTCCCCCCCTTCCAATTCCTAAAACAGCAGGCTGCATCAATTCCTTTGTTTGTACCCAGTGAAACAACTGATTTTTATTTATGCCCAGATATTTATATATTTGTCTTGATTCAAAATATTGGCTCATGTCGTAAGACATGGTATATAAAAATATTCTTTAAGTCAAGGGTAGTATTGTCACTATGAATTGTATTTTTGTTTATTAGTTAGTAAAATGCTAATAATATGTTATTAACTTATTGATATTATATGAGTTACTCGATATTATTAAAATTGCTTATCATATTCTCTATCTTCTTTACTATTGACACGTGTTCATCTCAAATATATATTTGTTCATGTTGTCAGCACTAATTCTTTAATCATATTTAATTGGAACAATCATGGCTTATTTAGATGAAAAAGGAGTCGCAGGTACCATATTTAAATTTATAAAAGACGGCAATAATGCTGCGTTATTTGCTGGGGCTGGGGTTGGGGCGAAAGCAGGGCTTCCTGTGTGGTCGGAATTAATGGAACAATTGGCCAAAGTTGCTGACAAATATAACGATTCTTTATCTGGTAAGCTTATACGTGAAAGGGCAGGTCATGGCTACTTCTTACATGCGACTGCAGTTTATATGTCATGCCCCCAGATTCCACAAGGTGAGAAATTTAAACAAATTGCCGATTGCTTTAATTCTCCTTCTCAAAATGAAGATTTAAAAGATTTAGTTTCATTGCCCTTTACAGCAATTTTCACAACGAATTATGATCGATCTCTTCATAATACCTATGCAGCTGTTAAGGGAGTGTCTCCGATTGTTGTGGAATTAGGAGATCCTACTATGAAAAGGGCTCCTTTTATAAATGAATTTTATATAGCTCGAATGCATGGTAGAGCGGAAGCACCTGAAACTATTATTATTTCCGAGGATCATTACAAAGGTTTAGATAAAGATCAGTGCTATATAGACTTTATGCGTCACATTTTTACTAGATATAGTTGTCTATTTTTAGGATTTTCGTTTCTAGATCCCGCTATTCAAAGTGTATTCAGAATTATTGAAGAGAGGCTTTCTCCTGATTTCCCAAAGTTACATCTTGCACTTTTACCTTCAGATGTTGATATACAACTAACAACAATGTTATCAAATCTCAACATTCATTCCGTCAAATATGATGTGTCTGACGGCCATTCAATCTTATGGAAAGGAATTAACCTTGCGTCAAAGAAGTTTAAAAAAGATAAGAAAGCTGAGAAGCCTTTTGCGAGTTTTTCATTGGATTCCATTAAGCGATTTATAGTTACAGCTTATACAAGGATTAAACTAGAAAAAGAGCTGAAACCACTCAGAGATATAATTGTAGATGGAATAATATTGGATATTCTAAAAAATACTGCAAAAAAGTCTGCAACATTAAATGAAATTGCTATGAATTTAAAAAGATACTTATCTCTATCTGATGAAGAAAGCAAAGAAATTTTGCAGCGAAGAATAGAAGTTTTATGCGGACGTGGCTGGTGTCAAGTAAAAGAAAATATAATCTACTTAACTAAAGATATCGAGAATTTATTAGAAAAAGATATGGAGATTCTCAGTAAAGGAATTGTTAATAGATATAGAGTCCGGGAAGGGCAAGAAGGTACACAGCAATTATTAAAAATAACAAAGCAATGTATAGAAGAAGTATTTTTAGCACGAGGATGGGATCTAGGCGCTCACTATGCAGGAGCTATAAAAGGCGAGATTCCGAACATACTGCTTTCCATTTCCTTGTCTGTTCAAAAACATGGAGCAAGTTTGCCCCCACTCCAAAAAGAGGCTCTTATTCATGCTTGTTATGATCTTTTTCAAAGACCTGAAGAAACTGAAAGTATCGTATTAGCAGAATTAGGAAGAGTAGCATTTGCTCTTAATTTAATAATCAGCAATCCATGCTCAACAATAGCTCAACATGCTCTTTTACCAGAAAGAATATATTTTGACACAAATTTTTTAATGCCAGCAATTGTAGAGGGCCACCCTTTTTGGTCAATCTACAGAGATGCCATAAACCGATTTAAAAAGGCTACAAAAGCTCAGAAAATGGATGTCAGTGTTGCTGTGGCAGAAGAGTTCCTAAATGAAATTATTTTTCATAGGAAAATTGCACAGTGGGAAGTTGAAGAAATGTCTCTTGAAAATCCAGATGAACTTGAAAAATATATTCTTTACCATGGATTAGAAAACGTTAACGTGTTTATTGCTGCTTATGCGAATTGGAATGAGAGAGTAAAAAGAAGAGCCTCATTTTCGGAATTCCTAAACAGTATTGCGCGATACAAATCTGAGAAAGAATTAACAGAGTTTTTAGGAAAATTTGATATAAAAACAATAAGCCTGCAATTCAAAACTACCAAGGAAGTAAATCTTTATCATGATATATTGAACTCATTAGAAATTGCATATGAATCTGATTCAAGCTCTAAATATGTCTCCAAAGAAAAAATTCTTATCAAACATGAAGCTCGTCAAATTACTAAGTTAACTTTAGATTTAGAAAAGGAATTAAGGTCTTTATTCATCACTGCTGATATGCGCCTCAATCGTTTAACTCGTGGTGGCATTTTAGAGAAACCCGGAAATGCTGTTTTTTCACATCGTTCATTTATTCAGCTTATTGATATCCTTTTAGGAATAAGAGGGGATCCAATTACTACAACAAAGCTTTTTTGGGGCGGGATAGCTCGTGATGAAAATATATTAATTCGCAACTATCTTATAAATCTAGCCCTAAAGCATCGAGATGAAACAATGGCAAAGACTGTTCCCGACATATTACAAAAAGTTGTTAATGAAGGAATCGAAAAGGCTAAAAAAGAAAAGGTAATTTTATTTTCTGGCGGCAAGGCAGATAATGAAGTGAGAAAGAAACGATTATTGGATTATATAGAAGATCAATTTTATGCCAATATGGCAGAAGTAATAAACCGCAAGTTCCCAGACGAGTTTAACTATGCAAAAAAAATCCGCCAAGAACACCTAAAAAAGAATATTCAAGCTATCCCTGAGCTGATAAAAAAGTGTGAAAACAAATTAAAGGAAGTAGATAATCCAAAAGAAAAGGCACATCTTAAAAAAGAACTTTATGAATGGCATCGATATTTAGACGAATATAAAAAAGAGCTAAAAGAATCGGCGCAAAAATGACCTCCTCCTCGTTAATGCACTTCTTGAAATACCTATAAATTCATAACTACTTGTTTTTACTGTTATTGAGTCAACTGATACAAATTACACGTTTAGTCTAGCTTCCCCGGCTAGAAAAAGGACACTAACTAAATAAACGGATCAAAAAAGCCTCTAAGAACGATTTTAAGCTTCGATACTTTATATGAGGTATTTTGTGTGGCAAGGGTTTTCCATGGATATTAAATTTCCTTCGCTTAGAATTGTTCTCAGTGCGAAATTCGGCATATTTAGAAGCATTTTTTTTTAGCTACAACTTAAGAAAACTGGTCTTTAAAAGCAGAAAATTTTCAACAAGGGATTGTTTTAAATGTTATTTCTTATGACATAAGGAATCCATATGCCTTAACCTTTAGGAGTCCCGGAGCTCCTATCCCCTCTTCTTTAATTCAGACAGATCTTGAGCCTTAAATGATGAAAAACATCCTATCTCACTGAAAAATTTGTGTCGCCTAAGCTGGATTATGTCAACTATTCATATGGGGTAGCACTAATCTGGTAACTTCATCCCGCATTATCCGCGATATCACGGGATGAGACACCAAAAATTGAAAGGTAAATGGAATAGTCAATTCCAAAATGCATTTAAAAATAGACTCAAACGGGATACTCTAAAAATGGACAAGTTGATTAAAAATCTCTCTCTAATGATATATTTATAGTCTCGTTTAACTGATTTGGCGTGATCCAGCCTTCATTGTTTTTTCTTTTCTCTTAAAATCCAGCACCTATTAATAAACGACAGAATATCTTATATCTTATTTATTATCAATAAAATAACTCATGAAAAATGAAGATATTCAAACCTTCTATTTTTTCATGCTATTATTTACATAAATCTATATCTAATTTCTGCATTTTCAACAAGTTAAATAAATATTCTTACTTATTAATTCCAACATATTCCGTGCTATATTATTTAATTAATCAAACAATGTTTCATAAATATGAATTAATGATAGTATTATTTTTGACAGGAAATTTTGCGTGTGATAAATACAACCTGAAATATTGCTTGGGAACCATACGGATAACCAAATTGGGGGTTAATATGAAAGACGATGACAGATTGGATTCATGGAAAGAAATCGCTTTTTACGTGAATCGAGAAATAAGGACTTGCCAAAGGTGGGAGAAGAAATTACATTTCCCAGTTTATCGAATTGACAATGAATCATCAAATTCAAAGGTCTTTACATACAAATCAGAAATTGACCTGTGGTTCAAGAATAAAACAAAAAAAATTGAGAATAAATAACTTAATAAAAAAAGAATTTAAAAAGAATGCATCTAATACTCTTCAATTTAAACAAAAAAACTCAAAGTAATCTACCAAATAATCAGCTCAAATAAAAGCATCAAAAATAAGTTGCTTTCAACCATCATGGAACATATAGAGAACGACAATAGGCGACAAAAATGGACAAAACACGACATATAATCTAAAAGAGTTGAAATTTGAAATAGAAAAAGTACTATAAAAGACCTAAAAATAGTGGGACCAAAATTTTGCTTTTATAATCAGCATGAATAAAGAGGCAAAAATCGTTGGGCAAAGTCAGCAAATAAAAAAGCTATTAGAATTCGTCAAAAAAGCCGCAATAACCGATGCTAATGTTCTACTTCTAGGTGAAACAGGGGTAGGTAAAGAATTAGCGGCTAGAATAATTCATTCATATGGCAAGAGAAAAGATAAACCATTTATCAAGATAAACTGTGCCAACCTGAATGAAAATTTGCTTGAGAGTGAACTCTTTGGCCATAAAAGGGGAGCTTACACTGGGGCGATAACCGACAAACCCGGCCTTATAGAAGAAGCAAATGGAGGGACGTTTTTCCTGGATGAAATTGCGGACATAACACCACATCTTCAAGCTAAATTTTTATCTGTAATTGAGGACAAAGAATTGAGAAGGTTAGGGGAAAATAAAACCAAAAAAATTGATATTCGATTTATACTGGCAACTAATAAAGATCTTTTTAAATCAGTAATGAGAGGAACTTTCAGGAAAGATTTATATTATAGAATTAGCATTTTGACTTTTTACATCCCTCCTTTAAAAGAAAGAAAAGAAGATATTCCTTTGTTAATAAAATCAAGTTTAAAAAAAGAATCTTTGAGACAATCAAAAAACTTTATTATTTCTCAAGAAGCCATTGATAAACTGATGAAATATCCCTTTCCAGGAAATGTTAGAGAATTGGAAAATATTTTAGAAAGAGCTGTTATATTTGCTAAAAATAGCATTATAAAAGAAGAAGAAATCACATTTCAACAGATAAAAAAAAGGGACGAAGCAGTACATAAATCTCGCTTTCCGATGGAAAAGATTGTTGATACCTTAATTAAACATCAAGGAAATAAAACCAATGCAGCCAAAGAATTGGGAATAAGTCGAGTTCATTTTTATAGAATTTTAAATAATATTGGAAAATAGCATGTAGCATATATCATTCAATAATATTGAAAGAAAGAATTTTCAAAAAGAAGTGAATATTTAAAGAGTCAAAAAATATGAATCGTCTTAGAGATAATATTAATTCTGTTCTAAAAATACTAAAAACCAGAAATCCAAAAAACCAAAGATTAAAATTCTCTCACTTTAAGCGTTTAATACCATATGTTAAAAAACATTGGAAGAAAGTCACAATTGCATCATTCCTTATGATAATAGTATCTCTTTTCGCATTGCCAGTGCCACTATTAATAAAATACATAATAGACGATGTTATAACTGCAAAAAATTTTCATTTATTAAGCATATTAGTCTTATTGTTGGTAATTATCCAATTTTCTAAATTAATTCTTTCTTTCTTTACTAATTATTTCTTTAATATCCTAACCCAAGAAATCCAACTGACTATCAAAAATGACCTTTTCAAAAAAATATTGGTACTTCCTCTTTCCTTTTTTGATACTAATCAAACAGGATATATTATGTCTCGTATTGGAGAAGTAAATAGCCTGGGATTTTTATTTTCTAACTCTGTTGTAAGAATTGTCATCGCAGTTTTTGAATTCATATTTTGTCTATCTATCCTGTTTTACATGCACTGGAAATTAACTCTTATCTCTCTCATTATTTTGCCATTTTTTTACCTGCTAGCAAAATTCTACTCCCAAGGAATCAGAAAAGCGAGTAAAGATTTATATGAAAAAAGCGCATACTTATCAAGTCAGCTACAGGAATCAATCTCAGGAGTCGAAACAATTAAAACCTTCGCTTCTGAAAAAAAAGAGTCTCAAAAAATACACCATAATCTAAAAAAATTAATGCAAAGTAGCATAAGAAGCAATATAATGCAGTCCATATCAGGTGAAATATTAGCACTGGTTGGAGCGCTAGGGGGATTTGCAGTTCTATGGTATGGAGGAGGAGAAATAATAAGAGGAAATTTCACTATTGGAGGTTATATCGCATTTGCAGCTTACCTAGGAAAACTCTATGGTCCAACTCAAATTTTTGCTTCTTTAAGTTTGACAATACAGCCTGCTTCAATCGCTTTAATCAGGGTAAATGAGCTATTTGATTTAACATCAGACAGTGAGGATAAATTCAGAATAGTTAAATTATCTAAACCTATTGGAAGGATAGAATTCAAAAATGTATCCTTTTCTTATGACTACAAAAAGGATTCAATTCAAAACATTAGCTTCGCAATTGAAAAGGGAGAAAAGGTGGCATTTGTTGGGGCCAATGGATCAGGAAAAAGCACAATAATAAAATTATTATTAGGTTTATATCAGACAAGAAGAGGTAAAATTTTGATTGATAACCAGGATATCAACGAAATAATTCTATCAACGTTAAGAGAAAAAATAAGTACTGTTTCTCAAAATACTTTTCTTTTTAATTGCTCAATTAAAAACAATATTAGGTACAGCAAGCCAAGAGCAAAAGATGAAGAAATAATCCAAGCGGCAAAAAACGCAGGCGCATATGATTTTATTATGAATTTGGATAGGGGATTTGATACAATAATTGGAGAACAGGGGAAAAAGTTATCTGGTGGAGAAAGACAAAAAACATCAATTTCTCGTGCTATTCTGAGGAACGCAGATATAATTATTCTCGACGAGGCAACATCCCAGTTAGATACTGAATCAGAAGAAAAGATTAAAAAAATGATAAATGAAAAGTTTGCTTTTACAACTTGCATAATAATTACCCATAAACAACCCACTAATTTAAATTTAAATAAAATATATGTATTGAACAAAGGAAAATTAATTCAGTTCACCACTTTTAACATACTTACCAATAAAAAACACGAAATTAATTATTTTTAAAATGTAAGGGGGGATGGTAAATGAAATACAAAACACTTTTAATTTCCGTTGTTTTTATCTTCTTACTAATTATTCTTTCTAACTCCTTTGGGCAAAAGGAGTTAGAGTGGAAAGGCGATATTGAATTTGAAAAAGGAGTAAAAGTCATAAAAAATCCCAAAGAGCCTCTGTATGGCAATATCACATTTGAATTAGAAGAAGATTTAAGTATCGGAAATGAAGACGATGAGAATTACCTCTTTTATAAAGTAGGGGACATTCAAGTCGACACAGATGGGAACATTTATGTTCTAGACTCGGGAAATCACAGGCTGCAGGTTTTTAATAAGAATGGCAATTATATTCGTACACTAGGAAAAAGGGGGCAAGGCCCTGGAGAGTTTAATACACCTGTACGCCTACAGTTAGACGACAAGAAAGGGAATATCTATGTGGCAGATAATATATTAAGGAAAATTATTATCTTCGATAAAGAAGGAAAATATATCGATAAAGACATTCCTCTTGTCGAGATTTTGAGTGATTTTTGTTTGGATTCTGAAAGTAGTATTTGGGGAAAATTCTATTTTCCAGGAATGGACACCTATCACTTCATAAAGAAAGTAAATCTTACCGGAAAAGTCGAAAAGACTTTTATTGAAATTCCATATTATGATAGTAGGCTAAAACTTTCCTATTCAAAGGTGGGTAATACTTCATATATGGGAGGATATTTTTTCACTCATGGGTACGAACATGACATTTTTCTTTCTAAAATTGACAATCATACTTTTATTTATGGCAATTCAAAGAAATATGAATTAATTAAAGTTGATATTACAGGTGAGACCATTTTTATTATGAGAAAAGACGAGACTCCCAAAGAGATAACGAACAGTGAGAAAGAGAGAGTGAAAAATCGAATCAAAGGAAATTTAATGAAAAAGGGATATTATGTTCCCGAAATATCAATAAATTTCCCTAAATACATGCCTTATTTTTACTCAATAATTACAGATAATAAAGGTCGAATTTATGTTCGCAAGAATCCATTACCTCGTTACTCAAGCGTAAATCACGAATACGATCTATATAACAAAGAAGGCTTGTATTTGTATAAGATACATTTAGATCATTATCCAGATGTAATTAATAATGGATATATATACACCCGAATTTCGGATGAAGAAACTGGAGAGGAACAAATTAAGCGATATAAAATCAAAAACTGGGACCAAATTAATACTCAATCGCCCAATCTTTAAATCTTTCAGAAAATTTCTATTGATTTCTCCTGTGGTTCTCCATGCTCTTTAACAACCTTTTATAAAACCTGGACCACTTCACAATCACGAATCCTTTGGATTTGGTGAATGGCCAGACTTTCACGCGTATGATTGTCCGCTACCGTTAAAATCCTGATCCGATACCCATCAAATAGCTAGTGGGACAAAAAATCCATACTCCATCATTCGTTTTTCTCAAATGCTACAGGCCGAAGTTTTCGCTTCAAACAGGCCTTCTGCCGCTTGGGAGGCCTGCTTTGCGTACTCATTCCTTTCCCAATTAACAGTATTATAAATGTAATAATAAAAAAAAGTAAATACCGCGAAAGCAGCACATGAGTTGAATATGATTCGAGCTTATCTTCATTCAATACTTAATAAATTCAAGAATTCAGATATTACATTTTTTTTAGAGGAATCATTCTAAGCTATTAAAACAGAAGAGATTATATAACGTGATACATAAAAAGTGGAACATATGTTATATTTTATGATACGTTACAATGACTAACTTATAGATATAGAATAAGTTAGAAGGAAACAATCACAATATTATCTTAATTGTGATTAAAATATCCCCACGCAAGTATTCATAAAATTCAAATATATTTAAATTTAACTCATTCAATAACAATAAATTATAGGTAGGTCTATATAACAAATTCGTGTTGGCATCTTATTTGCACTATCTATAATTCTTGATTAAAGAAAAAATCAAAAGGAGGTAAATAATGGAACCAGTTTTTGAAGGAAGTAACATCGGAGCTTCCTCGATGGGGGATTGTTTTTGTGGGTGCGGATGCGCCTGTGATGAATCAGGCTTCTGGACAGAAGACAATAAAATGACTTATCTTTGGGGGTGGAATGGTATTAGTATTCGTGATTGGATGCCAATTTAATGCATAATTAATATCACAATTTTCTTCAGAAAGGCAGCAAGCGCTTTTGGAGTGAAATCTCCAAGGGAGGAGGGATATATTGGCTGTGTAGCCAATGTAGAAGGAGAATGAATAGTCCAAAGATTCTCATGCACGCTAAAGAGAGCAAGATCTAAAGGAAATTCATTATTGACATTCCTATAAGCAGCCGAATGTTTTGAATACGTTGAGGGAGAAGTTGTTATAGTATTTATCTTCCATCCTTATTGTTACAATAATTTTTTATAGACCTGAATATATGCACACAATTATATTTAATTCTATTACGAAAAAACATTTCCTATAAAAACCATTGAATGTAGAAAGAAATAATTCAAAGGAGCCCTTTATTAAAAAATTTAAAACAAGAGAAAATTATTATATTTATGATGTAAACAGTAATGAAATTTTAAGGGTAAATGAAGTTATATATAATTTAATTGATGATTTTTGTGTAAATGATATAGATTCAATTATAAAAAAATTTAAACACCTGTATAAAATTTCAGAAATAAAGGAAAATTATAAAACATTTAAAAAAGCTAAAAAAGAAAATAATTATTTATCCAATCACAGACCTGTAATATCCTTCGGACGGAAATCAATAAATGATATAACGCATATCCTTAATTCTAATTTACAACAACTTGTCTTAGAATTAACAGATATGTGTAATATGAGATGCAAATATTGTGCTTTTTCGGGCATATATAAATATAAGAGGACTCATGGAAGTAAAAGCATGCCTTTTGAAATAGCAAAAAAAGCAGTTGATTTTTTTATTGGAAGAAGTAGAGTAAATTCAGATAATAAGCCGAGTATAGGCTTTTATGGGGGGGAACCTCTTTTGGAATTTGAATTAATTAAGAAAATTATTAGTTATCTAAAGAATATCAATAAAATTGAAAAATATAGAATCTCTATAACTACAAATGGAACAAGGATAACTAAAGAAATTATTGAATACTTCGTAAAAAATAAGATATCAATTACTATTAGTTTAGATGGTCCAAAAGAAATCCATAATAGGTACCGAGTTTTTGCTAATGGAGGAAAAACTTTTAACGTTATTATGAAAAATCTTAGCAATATACGTGAATATAGTAGTGAATATTTTAAGTATAATATTTCATTCAATGTATTATTAGCTCCCCCCTATAATTTTGAAAAAATTATTAATTTTTTCTACAGAAATCATCTTTTTAAACAATCAGATGAGCTAATAAATTTTACATCTATCGATCCCTATGAGACAACATTTTTTAAAGACTTTGGCTTAGAATTCCATGGTGAAGATTTATATAAAGAAATGAATAAATTTATGAACCGATACAAAGATGCCCGAGTAAAAGAAAATGATAAACATTTAACTATCGAGAAAAAACTTTTTGACAAGGCTTTTATTAGAATTGATAGACGAGAAATGAAATTCCTTGAGAAGAAGTATCCGCCTGAAGGCAGTTGCTTTCCAGGAAGGAGAAGACTATTTGTAAATACTGATGGAAAATTTTTTATGTGTGAAAAAGTAAATAGTAACTTTGAAATTGGAAATGTAGATTATGGATTTAACTATAAAAAAATTTTTAACTTCTTTGAAAAATATGAAGAGTTCTTCAAAGATTGTCGTTATTGTTGGGCATTAAGATTATGCTATAAATGTTTTGATCATATACGAAAAGGGAGTGATTTTGATGAAATGAGAAAAAAACAGCTATGTATAGATAACCTATATTCTATTGAAAGAAATCTAATAGATTACTGTGAGGTTAGAGAAAAAAATATAGATGCATTTAAGGCACTAGATAGCATAAAAATAATTTAAGGGTAGAATTGATAAATATGAATTTATCAGAACAATGCTTCTTAAACACTTAAATTATAATGAAATTACCAAACTTATTAATATTGCATCATAAAAATCAGTCACATATCGCAATTCATCGCTATCTTTAGATGGCTGAAGAAAACTTTTACCTTCTAAGTTCCCATCATCAATCCCCCCTTATTTGCTGACTACGTCCGATACGGATTTGATGATTTGAAACAATGAGCATAAAAGAACTGTGTCACATACTGTGTCACTTTGCCGTTCAGTTTAATACAAACAATGCGAATATATGGAACAATACAATACACCCCAATTTTCCGGAAATTGTTGATTTTTCAGTAAGTTACTGACTTTACTTGCGTTACAAAAAAACTATGATTTTCTTCCCGAAGGATTTTGAGTCCAGTGCGTCTGCTTAGATTAGACTCCTCCCCTTGTCACCATTTTGTCACCAAATTTGCTTAAAATCGTCCAAATTTGCATATGGATGCTAAAAAGGTTAAAAGACGGAAGCCACAAAAATAATAAGGGGAAAATTGGGGAAATAGGTTGGTAGCGGGGGCCGGATTTGAACCGGCTACCTCAGGGTTATGAGCCCGACGGGCCACTTGTGACCGTATTGTGACTGTCTGAAATAGACTTCGGTATAATTAGGTATACCTCTATATACCTACAGATAATACTCTAACTTGCTGATAGGACTGACTATTACTTTGTTTTCAAGAGGTTAGGAAAATCCCTAAAATTGGATCCGGAGTCCGTCGCTCTATCCCCTGAGCTACAGGCGCGCCATGTTTAGAATCAATGATTTACGCAAGAAAATATCTACGTATCAAATCAAATTGTGACCAAAAAGTGCCTGCTTATTTTATAATTATAATAGCTTGAATTCAATGCCCTTTTCCAGGGACTTCTTCACTACAAGCCTCGGTCACATTTCGGTCATACATGTATCATATTCAGTGAAAATGTAAGATTTAATACGCTTAAAATAATAGAGTTATTTATACTGGAGAAACAACAGGGCGACAGATTCCAAATCCCAAGACTCTTTTTAATAATCAAATCCTAGCTTAGTAGGTGGCATAAGTTGTCTAAATTCAGTTGAAATGAAATGAGACGCCGATTTTAGACTATGATATAAAACATAAAAAACTTTGTGAACATTAGACAAAAAAGTGGAATCTTTTTGTATATTAACACCTTAACTTAATCAATCAATTGATGAAAAGAAATCAGAAAATTCAGTTTTTTTATAAGATCGTCCTTCTCGTTGAGGTCGGGAAGAAACTCGAGGCAGGATAATACACGAAGTCTCTTTTCCAATCTGGGAGACAAAACCGGTTCCCGTTTTACCCTATTGGACATACGATATTGCTTTCGCTTTAGCCAGTCAGGCTCGGAGCACCACAATGGTAATAAAAGATGGCGGCAGAATCATACTTTTATTACCAGATATGTCTTGGTTAGGTTGTACCTACTAGAGGAACATTGGCTCAGGAATAGTTGAGGTGAAAGACTCGAGGATGAGACTGACTGGATTAATCACAGATTTGATTTTTTGTAACTGATGGATATTCCTGAATTGCTAGACCGATCAATGCTCGTTTCCATGTAAGGAAGGCTTTGGATATAATCTAGAAATTCCTTTACGCCTTGCATATATCCTAAATTTAAAACATTATGAGCGGTGAAACATCCACCTATCTCGAGTTTTGGCAGTAATAATTTGCAATAATTTGTGTACCATTCTTTATCAGCGTCGATAAATATAAAATCAAAAGGTCCATCAAGTTGGGGAACGAGGTCATGAGCATTAGCAAGACGCGCGTCCACATAATCGCTGAGCCCTGCCTTTTTAAAATTTGCTAGAGCTTTCAAATGCCTGGTTTCGTTTATTTCGATGGTGATAAGCTTGCCTCCAGTTTTGCTGAAAGCCCAAGCTATCCAAGTTGCAGAATGTCCCGTAGAAGTTCCAATTTCTAGACCTTTCTTGTAGTTATTCCTGATAATGAGATCAAAGAGCACTTTACCATCGACTGCGGGAACATTCAGATCTCTCCATTTGCCCTTCTGACTTTCAAGAAAATAATTAACACTTTTATCGATAGCATTTCCCTGTTTAAGCTCTATGGATATACCAGCTGGAATTGACCTATCCATAAAGAAAAACAGAAGAAAGAAAAGAAAAGAAAAATACAATATTTTTTTCATCTTGACTTACCTTTCATTTAATCGCCCTCATTCGTTTCTATCAAAAACGTAGTCAATTTCCTGATGTGCCTTCCTCAGGCTTTTTTGCGATGAAAGTAATGTTTAAGGCTTGTATCAACACTATACTTGCCCGGTCCTGTAAAAATTAAACTCAAAAAGACTATCCCATCCTCAATAGCATGAGATGCTCCTAACAGGCCATCTCCAGAAGCTAGGTGCATAAAAGCGGCTGTTGCCATGGTGAATGCAAGTAGGAAACAGGCGGGTCTGAAGATAAAGCCCAATATCAGGCAAATACCTCCTACAAGTTCTGAGAATGCTGCCATAAATCCCCAGAATGATGGCAAAAAAGTGATACCATAGTTTGTCATTGCTGCACCGAGATGTTCCCAACTTTGCTGTCCTCCTAACATTTTCGGGAGGCCGTGAAAGATAAACATAGCACCAAATCCTAAGCGAAGGATCAATAATCCGACATCTTTATGTTTGTTTAAAAAATTCAAAATCAATGTAATTCCTTCCCGTCGAAGAAAGATTAAGATAGGATAATTTTTTTTCCAAGTGATTACCTACCATATGGTATCTGCAGCACTGTGATTGATTCATAGAAAGAAATTCAAATATCTTATAAGAAATCTTAGTAATATTATAAATAATATATATTTTATAGTAAATAGAAATCGATATCAAGATGTAAGATGAACTATAGATGAGCTATAAGATTTAGGATGAAAAAAGAGGAGTGGATAAGTTAAATGTTATTAAATGTTAATATTTATCGACATCTTAAATTGTGACCAAATTGTGACTGTCTGAGATAGACTTCAGTACAACTTGGTATAATTCCGTATACCTACAGACAATTCTCTAAATTGCCGATAAGACTGGCTATTACTTTGTTTTCAGGAGGTTAGGAAAAACGTTGAGATTGGTTCCGGAGTCCGTCGCTCTATCCCCTGAGCTACGGGCGCGCCCTCTAAAAGTGAAGAATTAGAATTTAACACTTTGTGCAAGTATTTTCCACTTCTTCATCATGACTGGTATTAGAAAAGAATTTAGATGAAATACCAATCCGGAAGTTTTCATGTTTCTAAAATCCCGAAGTTTTCACTTCATTCTAATAAGATACTCTTTTTTATTTTGACACCGAATATACCCTGTGGTAAAAACGTTGCGCAGGAAAAAAAGCATTTCAGGAGGAGCTTTTGAATGAGGAGGAGTGAATGAAATTCAAGAAACTTTCGATTATCTTACTCTGCATATGCATTCTCATCATGGTTACCAGCAGCTGTGCCCCGGGAAACACGAGATTTGATGAGAAGCCGGCTGGCTTCTGGGCTGGACTGTGGCATGGTCTCATTTGTGTTATCACATTCGTCATCAGTCTGTTTTCCAAGAGTGTGGAGATGTACGAAATAAACAACAGCGGCGGATGGTACAATTTTGGATTTTTGCTCGGAGCTATTATCGCTTTAGGGGGAGGCGGTGGCACTTCGTGCAAAAAGAGAAGGAAAAAGAGCGCTCGAGAAAAAGAGTGGACTGAGATCGCTGAAAAAGTCGAGGAAAAGGTCCGTAAAGGCATAAAAAACTGGGCTGAAGAAGAAGAGGAAAAAAAGGACGAATGGGAAGAGATTGGGAATAAAATCGAAGAGAAGATAAAACGAGAGCTCCGCAAGTGGGCTGAAAAGTAAGCCATAATAGGAGAAAAATCCAACATACAACCAGGTTAATTGTGACCAAATTGTGACTGTCTGAGATAGACTTCGGTATAATTCGGTATACTTCCGTATACCTACAGATAATTCTTTTTTCTCCTCTTCAATATTTTCCTGAAGCCTGGAAAAAACATAGGTGTCCTTTTTCGATATTCTACATAATCTTGACCCAACCGCTTCATGAGTTCTGGCTCCTCAATAGTTTTGAGTTCCAACACATTCACCAAAATGAAAAGAGGTGTGAATATCACAAGGAGAGAGAATGATCCAAGCAAAATTCCAATACCAAAGAACAGCGCAAATACGCCTGTCAGCATCGGATTCCGCGAATAAGCGTATGGACCAGTCGTGACTAATTTTGGGGGAGGATTGAGAGGAACTGGAGTTCCTTTGGCTCTAAGAAAAGTGAGAACAGACCATCCGATTAGAATAAAAGCAACAAGAAAAAGAGGTGATGCTAAAATGAAAGAAAGCGGCCTGGTGAATATATAGGTAATACCCAACAACTTATCCACTTGTAGGGCGAATATGATAAAAACAAATACAAACAGGAAGAAGAAGAGCGCCCCGAGAGGTGTAAAAAAGCCTCGGATTTTTCTGCTGCTTGTCGCCAAATTATAAATCATATCAATCCATTTTGTTTTGAGTGTCATGATCCTAATCCTATTCTGATATCCTTATTCCATTCTAACACGATTTGTCCTGACAATGAGAAACTACTAAGCTCCTGATTTGCTACTCCAGATTCTATTGCTCTATCCCCCTGAGCTACAGGGGTACCGTGTTTGATT
>JABAOH010112274.1_pt1 | contig 19098 bp, 21 predicted proteins | sample 7062181 | NCBI WGS metagenome assembly JABAOH01 (sample SAMN14538630, study PRJNA623070) | marine sediment metagenome | biome: marine biome [ENVO:00000428]; feature: marine pelagic biome [ENVO:01000023]; material: deep marine sediment [ENVO:00002113]; isolation source: pool of 5 deep marine... | reverse complement strand
TCTTCTTTTTGCTAATCGTCACTTCAATAGGTTTTCTCTCATGTGCGAATTCTACCGTTGAAGGCAGCTCGTAAATCTTCTTTGATTCCCCGCACTCTTGGCATTCATAAGTTTCTCTTAGTTCGCCTGTTTCAGAGTTAGCAATGTTGATCAAAACATGGCCAGTTTTTTTTCCACAGTTCCCGCATCTAAAGAACCTCAATCTCTCTTCTTCTAACCCTTGTGACTGCACAAGGGGCAGCTTTGCCCAATGGTAGACTTCCATAATTCCGCCAATGGCGGTCACGAGTATGCCGCCAATTATTGCCAGGAGTCCGTTGATGGTTTGGTTCTGTGTTCGCAGGATTATAGGTATCACTATTCCGAAAATCATGAAGACAAAGCCGATGCCCATACAGATCCCATCAATCAATGCTGAGGACCTGTTCTGCTTGAGGAATTCGAACAGATTCTTCTGGTTCAATCTTAACACCGAGTTTCGAGTAGCTTTAAGGTCCATAATTATTTTGTTGCCTAAGAATAAGAATCTAGGATTCATATTATTAGTAGGACTAAGTATCATAGGTAACACATAATTCTTTAAACAGGTTTCAGCATCAAATGTTTAGGAAGCAAGGTTTTGGAGGAATCAGCGTTTAGCGATGAAGATGTTGCCAGTGTTCTTCGGGGCAACACGCTTAAGGTTTACTGGTTACTGCTGCGAGCAGAACACGGGGTTGTCGGAGTTAGGGAAACTCAACGTGCCTTGGGATTTTCAAGTCCAGCACTGGCTGTTTACCATCTAGATAAACTGGCTGAGTTGGGTTTGGTGGAAAAGGTACATGGAGAGTATCGTCTAGTCAAGACAGTGAACGTTGGAGTTTTAAAACAGTTCATACGTTTCGGTACCTTCATGTTGCCCCGTTACCTGCTCTATGCAAGCATGTTCACAACCTTACTTGTCTTCTTTTTGACACAGTTTAGGCAAGTTAACTTCTACAGCGTCTTTGCACTGATTCTATGTGCGCTCAGCACAGGAGTCATGTGGTTTGAAACTGTGCGAGCTTGGAGGCAGAAACCATAATCTTAACGTTCTGTACTTAGCAGCTGAATGTTAGGGTGTAAGCCTAAAGCGGTCCCTGGGAAACAAGACAACTTCTCTTATGTTCTTTCTCCCAGTTAGCATCATGGTTAACCGTTCTAAGCCAATGGCCCAGCCAGCATGGGGGGGCATGCCGTAGTCGAAGGCTTTCAAGTGATGCTTGAAAGATTCCGGGTTTAACTCGCATTCCTTTAGCCGTTTGATAAGCAGGTCTTTTGTTGACACTCGGGTTCCTCCTGATGAGAGTTCTATCCAGCGCCACATGAGGTCGAAGCCTTCGGATAGTTTGGGGTTGCCGTCTTTTGGCTTTATGTAAAATGCTTTGGTTGCTGTGGGCCAGTCTTTGATGAAGTAAAAGTAAGGGTGAAGCTTTCCGAGGGTTCTTAAGGCTGGTGTTGGAATATCCTCGCCCCATGGAGCTTCAACGTTCTCCTTTTCGAGTTCTGCCAGGACTTCATCGTAGGTGAAACGTTTAAAGGGAAGCTTCGGCACTTCGAAGTTGTGTTTTAAAGTTTCAAGTTCTCTTCCACATTTTTCCTTTACATCTTTGCAGACACGGTGCACAACTTGTTCGAGAAGTTGCATGACGTCTTCGGCTGTTGCGAAGGCTTGTTCGATGTCGATTGATATGAACTCGCTTATGTGCCGTCGAGTATGCGACTCTTCAGCACGGAAGAATGGTCCGATTTCAAAGACTTTTTCGAAGCCTAAAACAAGCTCTTCTTTGTACAGTTGGGGGCTTTGGGCTAGATACGCTTGGTTTTCGAAGTATTTGACTGGGAAGAGTGCTGCTCCGCCTTCGGTTGCTGTTGCAATTATTCGTGGCGTGTGAACCTCTATGAAGCCTTTTTCCGAAAGAAAGTCTCGTATGGCTCGTAATGTTACATGTTGAATCTTGAACACTGCACGGTTTTCTTGTTGGCACAAGTCAAGAGCACGAGCGTCAAGGCGCACATCTATCTTGGCAGGGGTTCGCCCTGTCACGTCTAATGGAAGCGGATATTGCGCCACTCCAAGAATGCGAATTTCCTTTGGAATTATTTCGACTTTTCGCGGAGTTATTTTGGTTCGCTTAACTGTGCCTTTGACGCCTATGCTGTACTGTCTCTGGATGGTTTCTGCTTTTTCTGCGATTTGCTTCTCAACCTTTTTGCGGGGAATTGTAACTTGCACTGTTCCTTCGCGGTCTTGCAATATTAAGAAGCGTATGCCACCTAGGTCGCGGATGTCTTGAACCCAGCCGAAGACGATGACTTCGCTTCCATCTAATTCAGGTGTTACTTCAATTGAATAGTGGGTTCGCCGCCAGTCTCCCAGTTGGTCGGTCTTCATCTGGAAGTCTTCCACCTGTCAGCGTGAAAACTCTACTCGCAGGGTCATTCCTCGGGCTTTCTGGGCAATCTGTTTAAGGGCTTCAACGTTCAAGAAAGAAGGTCTCCGTCGTCCTCTCTTCTTTAATATTACGCGAGTTTCAGTTGTTCCGTCTGGCAGCCAAATCGTGTTTATGGTAAGAATGCTCAAGGGCGCAAACAAGTCTTCCAAGAATTTTCTGGTGTCTACGCCATATTCCAACACGCGAACGGTTTTGCCAGTTTTGTGTCCCACAGCCCGCAAAATTTTGCCTCCATAACTCAGCAACCTGCCTACGTCGCCTCTGCCAACAATCAAGGCGAGAACGTCGTCGTGTTCTATCGCTTTGTAGAAGTAGATGTCTTGTAAAGGCGGATACGTGTTTTCAAGCGACATGAGTAAGCGTCCAATTTCCAAATCTGTTTTGGTGATTTCGCCTAGCCTGAGCTTAGCTTGGCATTTGGAGCATAAGATTCCGCTTTTGAGGCAGAAGTGGCAGACGTTTACCATTTTTGGCATGAATGTTCATCGTCCAAGTTAGGCTTAGCTGGTATCATACACAAAAAGTGCTGGTATAATATAAACTTGTAGACGTAGATTTTGGATTTTATAATTTTGCTATTCAATTAAGGTTAAAATGTCTTCTAGGATGTAATTTACGAACTCTTCGACACTGCTTTTGGTAAAGAGCGTTACCACACAATTCCTTGTAATCCCAACCATAATACCCCGCTTCTGAACTTCAAAAACAACATACCAAATTTTTCCGTGTTCCAAATAGTCAGGATACAGCTTCGTGTCAACAAGGTCAGACCCGGCGAGACAGAGTTTTTCCACGCCAGGTATATCCACTTGGTCAAACCATATCAGCTTAGTTGCCTGAGGATTCGACTCATGAAGTTCCTTCAGAATCGCGTGAGATATGTCTACCTCAACAATCGAGTGAGGTGTGATGAACAGAACCTTGCTCAGCTTGTTGGCAACGTAGTTTGTTAGCAGTTTCTTTACTCCACGAGCCACAGAAGGCGCTGAGACGATTATGAAAACTCTTCCCTTGAACGGTTTAATCCAAAAGGGAGATTCCTCAGTGACGGGAGTTTCAACCAGCTCGCGGCGATAGAAACGTCTACGTATGAAATCCTTACTGAAAACTCCAGAGACCAGATCTCCATCCTGTTTCAGATCTAAAACCTCTGTAACCAGATTTACGGATTCCCCATTCTCTGTCTGGTAAAGTTCCTCTTCACGGAAATCCTTGAGCTTGCCAATCATCACTCCAAGATTAGCTTCCTCTTTTATCTCGAAGATTTTAGCTGGTAGAACCAAATCTCACACCACTAAACAGTTTCAAGAGTATGGCTTTAAGAGTTATATCCTTTGGGATTTGACCGTGACTTTTTGGGCGCTAAATATGTTACTAGTTGCGAAAATGATTTAAGCCTTATTTTATAAGGTCATCAACGCCTTTGGACGAGGAAGTGTAGAACATGTGCAAGACTTGTGGTTGTACCCCTTGCAAGTGCGGCAAGGACATAGTAGATGGAGTCTGCGAGGGATGCAGCAAACCCTTCGATGCATGTACCTGCCAGTAAATATAGCCATAAGATCCACTAGTCGTGCTTGTCAAGGTTCACGGTTCAAACTTCGTTTTTTCGTAATGAACACTTATTAGACTAGAAAATTTAGCAATCTTCAACAACCTAACATTTGGAAGCATGAAGAATGGTCAACACCAATGATATTATGAGGCTGTCTTTGAAGCTGGCTGGATTAAAATCGATTCCAGAAGACAGCGCCATATATGTAAGCGGCGAAAATATCAAAAAAATCTTGTTCGGCATTGATGCAAGTGTTCCAGAGCTTTTACTTGCTAAGGAGACAGGCTATGATGCTGTCATTTCACATCATCCCCAGGGTGGAAGCGCCGTGGTAAACTTTCACAAAGTCTTCAAGCGACATGTTCAGCAGATGGTTGCGGCTGGCATTCCCCAAGAGGAAGCGGAAAAGGCTATCGAGAGGAAACTGAGAGAATTGGAAGTTGAAATGCACATGCGAAACTATGGTCACGCGGTTGATTTTGCGAGGCTTTTGAAAATGCCTTACATGAACATACACACTCCCTTGGATGAAGTAGGGCGGAAAACAATGAGCGCCCAGATTGAAACGAGAGTTAAAAAGGATTCTGTGATTCAAGACGTTGTCTCTACTTTAGAAGAGCTAACCGAATTTAAGAATGCCCAGACAAAGATTAAGATTGGACTTGGAAAACCTGATAATCCAGCTGGAAAAGTTGTAGTATCCCATGGAGCTGGAACAAACGGAGGCTACGAAGTCGCAAAGACGTACTTCAAATATGGTATTGATACAGTGGTTTACATCCACGTAAGCCCTCGAGATCTAGAGAAGCTGAAAGCTGATAACATCGGAAATCTCATTGTAACAGGGCATATTGCAAGTGACTCAGTCGGCATAAACCCCTTGATCCACGAACTTGAAAAAAGAGACATTTCAGTGACGAGAATCGGAATTGTTCCAAGCTGAAAAGAGTTGAAGGATAAGTGAAGCTTGTCCGATATCAAAAAGGAGACAAAAGAGAATATGGGGCACTAGCAGAAGGCACAATAGTCTCATTGCCCGAATTAGCTAGAAAACTGGAATTCTCGATTCCCGAAAGTCTAGACAGCTTCATCGCATCTGATACAAACAACCTGGAAACAGCCAAGAAAATGCTTAAAGAATTCGCGCAGAAAAACATTAAAGATGCAACTTTCAAGTCAAATGAAGTCACGCTGTTAGCGCCCATAAGTTTTCCCCCTAAAATCATCTGCTTAGGCTTGAACTACCGAGACCACGCTGCTGAACAGAACGCTGCTATACCTGATGAGCCTATAATCTTCTTGAAACCTCGAACCGCCATAGTTGGTCCCCATGAGAATATAGTTAAACCAGATTTTGTTAAACGACTGGACTATGAAGGCGAACTCACAATAGTAATAGGGAAAAAAGCCAAAAACATTTCAGTTTCAGAGGCTAAATCACACATCTTCGGGTACACTATTCTCAACGACATTTCTGCACGAGACATCCAGTTTAAAGATAAACAGTGGACGAGAGGAAAGAGTTTTGACACGTTTGCTCCCCTGGGTCCATGTATAACCACGGTGGACCAACTTGAAGATACATCTAATCTTTCTATTCGCACATGGGTGAACAATGAACTTAGACAGGATTCAACAACTAAAAACATGGTCTTCAACGTTCACGAAGTAGTGCATCATTTAAGCCGGATAATGACTTTGGAACCGTGCGACCTAATAGCCACAGGAACTCCAGCAGGTGTAGGATTCGCCCTCAAGCCTGAACCAAAGTATCTGCAACCCGGTGACACTGTAAGAATAGAGATTGAAAAGATAGGCATTCTAGAAAATACAGTGATTGATGCAGAAAGGGTTTAGAAAAAACAGTGGGGGAGCTTTTGTAGAGTCGTTGTGCTTCTATCGGGCCAGTGTGATTTCTATAGTGCTGACGTTGCTTGGCGTGCCTCCATCTTCTCTCGGAGGCAACTGTTGGGTGCCGATGTCCACGGTTTTGATTTTCACGTCGGGCAGGAAACGTCGTCTTACGATTTCAACAACATCGACTGCTCGGCTGATGGCTCTTCCTCTTGCTTTCACGTTTACCTCTTTTGATCCGCCGTGGAAGACGGTTATGCAGGCCAGCACATAGTTCATTGCAGGTTTTCGTCCTATCAAAATAGAGTTGCTCTCTGACATCTCGATGTTACACTCCATGTTTCAGGTTTCTATGGTTTTCAATGCAGCTTTTGACGTTAACATAATTCGTTTTGCTGTTTTATAACTGTTGAGGTTTTGAGCTCAGTGTAATTTTTATATAGCTTTACTTATGTAAAACAAGAACTTAACGAAACATAAACCGGTGATTGTCTTGACAACAGAAATCCTGACAGGAAAACCCTTAAGGCTGCTCCGCATGCTTTACAGCAAGGGCAAACCAGTCACTACGTACACGATAAACATGAAGCAAAGTGAACTCTCCAAACAACTCAACATAAGTAGACAAGCGTTGAACGTGCATCTACGCAAGCTACGCGACAACGGATACATCCGCACAGGAAGGGGATTCATCGATGTCACAGAAAAAGGCTTAAACTTACTAGGAGTCTCAGCGAACCCTGCTTTTGTCTTCGTCAAAGTCTCTCCACTCCGTCGAGGAGAAGCTTACCAGCAGTTGTCGAAGTTTCCAATTGAACGAATTTTCAGAGTAACAGGCGACATGGACGCCATCCTCGTAGTGGAACAAGGAAAACTCGATGAAGCCCTCAAAAAACTCGCAGCAGTAGAAGGAATACAAGACACAAAATCCTACGTAACCATACAAACCTTGAAATAGCCCGAAGGAGCTTGCATAAAGTTGAAACTCCAGGAACACGAAGCCAAAAGAATCTTCGCTAGTTATGGAATACTCGTTCCAGAAGGAGAAATCGCAACCACGCCAACTCAAAGCAGAGAAATCGCAGAGAAACTCAAGGCTCCTGTTGTGGTGAAAGCTCAAATCCCCGTAGCTGGAAGGGGAAAAGCAGGCGGAATCCTGTTCGCAGACACCCCGGAAGAAGCCAGACTTGCTGCCCAGAAGCTTTTAGGCGCAGAAATAAGAGGTGTAAGAATCACCGAGGTTTTGGTGGAAGAAAAAATCTCAGCGCAAAAGGAACTATATTTCGGAATTACCATAGACCGTGCCCGACGCTGCCATGTAGCTATAGCTTCATCCGAAGGTGGCATGGAAATCGAGGAAATCGCAACTAGAATGCCAGAGAAAATAACCAAGGTTTTCATTAATCCCATTGACGGTTTTCAGCTCTTTCATGCTCGTCAAATAGCCAAGAAAATTGGATACGTTGGAAAACAGATGTTGAGTTTAGCTTCGACTTTTTTTAAGCTCTATAGCCTTGCTTTGGACTACGACGCAGAACTGGCTGAAATGAATCCTCTTATGGAGAAGTCTAATCAAGAGTTTGTTGCTGCTGACACGCGGCTCGTCATAGATGACAACTCTCTTTTTAGGCATGTAGAACTCAAGAAAAGTCTCACTGAAGGAAAAGCTGAATTGACTCCCCAGGAACTAGAAGCTCAAAAAAGCGGGCTAGCCTATGTCAAACTTGAGGGAAACATCGGCATAATAGGAAACGGCGCAGGTTTAGTAATGGCAACATTGGACACAATTCAGTTGTACGGTGGACACCCAGCCAACTTCTTAGATGTGGGCGGAGGAGCCTCAGCAGAAAAGATGGCTGCAGCTCTCCACATAGTCTTATCCGACCCCAGAGCCAACGCTGTCTTCATCAACATCTTAGGCGGCATCACCCGCTGCGACGAAATAGCCAAAGGTATTCTAGAAGCGAGAAAGCGAACAGGCTTCACTAAGCCCATTGTAATAAGGCTTGTGGGAACAAACGAGGAAGATGGGAGACACATTCTCACTGAGGCTGGAATCCCTGTCTTAAGCAGCATGGAAGAAGCCGCTGAAAAAGCTGTGGAAACCACGAAGATGGGAGGAGCCAATTGACATGGGCATCTTCGTCGGCAAACAAACCCGTGCTATCGTGCAGGGTATAACAGGAGCTCAAGGTAGCTTTCATACAAGACTAATGCTTGATTACGGAACCCAGATAGCAGCTGGAGTCACACCTGGAAAAGGAGGCACCTGGATTCACGGAGTACCAGTGTACGATACAGTGAAGGAAGCAAAAGAAAACCATGACACTAACGCGTCAATAATTTTTGTCCCAGCCCCCTTTGCGGCAGAGGCAGCCTTAGAAGCAATAGAAGCCAATTTAGAAACAGTCGTTATCATAACCGAACACATACCCATCAAAGACGCCATACGAGTGATGGCAAAGGCAGAACAACACGGTACAGTTGTTATCGGTCCCAACACACCCGGCATAATCGCGCCAGGCGATTGTAAGCTCGGAATAATGCCAGCTCACGTTTTCAAGCCTGGAATAGTGGGCATAGCTTCAAGAAGTGGAACTTTAACTTACGAGATTGCGGCTGGGATAACCGCTGCAGATTTGGGGCAGTCAACTTGCATAGGGTTGGGAGGAGACCCGATCATAGGTTTAAGCTTTGTAGAAGCTTTGAAAAAGTTTGAAAAAGACGAAAAGACTGAGGCTGTTGCTTTAATAGGCGAGATTGGAGGCAACCTAGAGGAGTTGGCAGCAGAGTTTATCGCAACCGAAGGATATGAAAAGCCTGCAGTCGCCTATGTGGCTGGAAGAACTGCGCCACCTGGAAAAAGAATGGGTCACGCAGGCGCAATAGTTATGGGACGAACCGGAACCGCCAAAAGCAAAATAGAAACCTTTGAAAAAGCTGGGGTGCAAGTGGCGGAAAGACCAAGCGAAATCGCTAAGATCTTGAGCACGCTTTGAATAGTTATTGAAACTTAAGGGAAGAACACTCTTGTTAGAGGACTACAACAAGATACTGGTAACAGGAGGCGCAGGGTTCATAGGTGGACATCTTGTTGACGCCCTCTTATCTTTCGAGAAAGAAGTGGTAGTGTTTGACAACCTCTCAGCTGGATCGGAAAGAGATGTTCCTGCAAATGCAAAGCTAACTAGAGGTGATGTGCGGAACCCTGGGCAAGTCTTCAAGGCAGCAAAGGATGTTGATCTGATTTTCCATGTAGCTGCCAATGCCAACGGCTCCCTTTCGGTTAGTGATCCCCGGTTCGATTTCGAGACGAATGCTGTGGGAACCTTCAATGTTTTGGAGAAAGCATTGCAAGCTCAAGCAAAAAAGGTAGTTTACGTTTCCTCAGCTTCCGTTTACGGCAGACCTCAGTATTTTCCGATAGACGAAAAACACCCAACAAAACCCTTCATTCCTTATGGTGCATCAAAGTTGGTGGGCGAGATATATTGTAACGCATTTTTCCAAACATACAGACTGTCGGTGGCCATAGCGAGACCCTTTTGCGTCTATGGTCCACACGAAAATCCGAAACTAGCTTTGGTCGAGGTTTCTCGATATCTTCGTTGGCATCTCAATAAGAAGCCGATTCAGATAGTCGGTGACATGGACCGAAAGACAAGGGACTTTGTTCATGTCTGCGATTTGGTTGAAGGCTTGCTCTTGATTGCGGACAAAGCTCCTGGGGGTGAGGTCTTTAACGTTGGTTCTGGGAAAGAAGTATCAATGCGGGAGCTAACAAAGATAATTAGTTCTGTCACAGGGCGATCTGCTGTTCTTAATGTGATTACAGAGATCAGGGAGGACACCTATCGCCTTGTGAGTGATATTTCCAAGCTCAAATCTCTCGGGTATGTTCCCGAAATTTCCTTGGATGAGGGCGTGAAACAGTTGGCTGAAGAGTTGGGAGAGAACCCAGAAATGCCCAGCGGGGCAACCATCTTCAGGAAAGGCCAGAAGGCTGAGATTTAAGAAGCCACTGATCGGGTTGGGGTCAAAAGAGCGTAGTTAAGTATATATTTTGTTGAGTGGAAAGGGTAGCTAACAACCAGAATGGAGACAAGCAAGGTATTGCCGATCACTGACCCTTTCAAAAAGGCAATTGCTCAAAAGCATAGGCTCTACATGAAAATCTGCCGGGAGTGTGGAGCGCGAAATGCGTCTTCAGCGATTAAATGTCGAAAATGTCACAGCAAGAACCTACGCTGGAAAAAACGAGAACTTGTTCGATAGTTAGCGACCCGTTTAACCTCCAAGTTTCCATATGCGACACAGCAATGCCCAATTCTTTTGGTACTGATCAGTGTTTTTCTGTCATTGAGAAGTTATCAAGGGTCATATATCAAGAACCAAAATATATCACCTTGAGACTGATGATATTTATAGAATACACCATACAGCTTCTTTGTGAGGATGAGAACAACTTGAACCTGCCAACACATCTTAAACAACTTCGTCAAAGAAAGGTAGATCTAATCTATGAGCTGCAATCCATTCGCGAAGCAGAGAGAGCTTTAAAAGAGATAGTGGAGATGCTTGAAGAAAAACTGGCAATTCAAGAGTTGGCGTCTCCGCCCTTACCGGTGAAATCTCTGGAGTGGTGTTCTTCACCAGAAAAGGTGCGTTCGCTCTACTCCAGCTAAGCGGAGCAGGCACATAAAGGTTTACACTCATATCAGTTGCTTCTCTCAGCTTCCTCAGAAAGTTTGTAATACCTTATATTTTCAGTGGTGATGAGTTCCTCTTCAAACAACTTGCGGAGTGCTTTGAAGACTTTCTTCGTAGGCATATCAACCTTCTGAGAGATCTCATCAAGGGTTAAGGGAGAGTTTTCTCTTAGGATTTCGATTATCTGCTTATGTATCTTCTTCATTTTCATTCATTTCTTCTCCTTAGGCGTCAGACAAAGTCAATAAATCTACCTTTACATGTGACCTCCCTTTTTTGGCTTACTACTCAAGGAGCAAAATTCTGTGTTGACCATCACATTTTTTTGGCTGCTTACCTTAAGCTTAATCAGCATTTCAAACTATTTGAAAAGTTCAAAACCAATAAATATACCGAAATGCGAAAACATTTCTCACCGCACACGAGGGGCCGGTAGTCCAGCTCGGCTAAGACGTCGCCCTCACGCGGCGAAGATCGCCGGTTCGAATCCGGCCCGGCCCACCAAGAAAAGCTGCGGTATCCTCAGTTATGGAGGTCAGGTTTCTTTCAGTGGCTTTGCAAAAGCTAAAACGGAAAGTATAGGTGTTGCCACAATTGCTATCATGAAAGGATTGTAAGGCGAAGAATCATAGAGTAAACCTCCTAAGTATGGTGCGAAAAAAGTTGCAAGTAAAGATGCTGTTTGTGCGACAGACATCCATCGTCCTCTAGATGCGCTTGGAGCAATCGAACCAACAACTGCTCCCATCAACGACCAAATGGGATATGATGCCCCCATCACAAAAGAGGCTAAACTCAATAAGAAAAAGTTGCTAAAGGAAAGAAGAGAACTCAGTGAAAGAAAGCATAGAAGCAAGGACACAGATACAGCGCTTGCCTTTCCCCATCTGTCACCTATCTTTCCAAAACCCACAGACAACACGGCTGATCCGAAAAAGCAGACGGAACCCAAAATTCCAATCTCAAACTCATTAAAGAACAGCACATCTTGGAAAAACTGAGGAACAGATGGGCGAAACAAAACTATGACAAAGAACGCTGCAGCAAAGAAGGCTGACCAAAGAAGTATCTTCTTGCGTTCAAAGGAAACGAGAGAGGTTGACTGCTTAGAATTTGAAGATGCATATTGGCTGCGGATGAACAAGATGAAAACTGTCGCTACCACAAAGAGAGCAAAGGACAAGCGGAACACCCATCTCATGCCCACTCTAGTTGAAAGATATCCTCCTGCAGCGGGCGAGAAGATAAGGCCAAGCAACCAAGCAGCCGAGATCAGAGTGAAAGTTTGCGTCATCTTTCCTTTCTCGGCCATAGTGGCAACATAAGCGCTACTCGCAGGTCCGCTGAGCATAATTCCGTAGAGAGCTGCTCCAGGCAACATATGAGTCCAGTGTTCTGCAACCGAAAAGATCAGCGGCGTGGGAATCCAAAGCAACCATCCTAAAATCATGAGCTTCTTTCGATCATACTTATCCGCGAGAAAACCTCCAGGAAGTGGCGTTAAAGCTGCAGCAAAGAAGATCACCGAGAACACCAAGCCGACCTCAGTTGCGTCAGCTCCAAGGACTCTAATGTAAAGGGGCCATATGTAAGCGTAAAGACCATCACCAAAGGCACCTATCAAGTTGGATGCAAAAATCAGCTTAAGATCCCTGTTCAAAGTGCCAAATAAAGAGCTAGTAAACCGTGCGGTCCCCTGTTTGAGCCGAAACATCACTGGGCACCTTCCACAGGTCTTTGATGCCTATGTTACATTTTTCCATTAATTATAAATGGCTTGGTCACATCGCAATTTTATGGTTTTAAATTCTAGAAAACATCTCCACAAGGAACAAATATGAATTTAGCGTAAATGCAGAGGGAAGAGAGAGAAAGGAGTACTTTACTCGTTCGCAGAGCCAACGGTCCGATGAAATCGCTGAGGACAACTAGGCCATGCCGATAGTTACTTTTTCAGGTGTTTCCGAAAACTTAAAAATGCAAAGGCTATTTCAATCATTGTTACACGCCGAGGTAGCTCAGCCTGGGAGAGCACCCGACTCAAGCGGTTGTTTGAGGGTGAAGCTGAAGACCGGGTTGTCGCTGGTTCAAATCCGGCCCTCGGCACCACAATGTTGTTTTGGCATACATATAAAAAATGACGCACTCGCATTCTCAATTTTAATAAAGATTCGGGTTGTATCGTACACAAGGGATCGAGAATGTGTCTAAGAATAAGAAGTTACAGAAGGCGAGATGAGGCAGAATGGATTAGATGCCATATGTTAATTGATCTCACTGCAAGTGGAGAGGAACTCCTGAAACAAAAGCCAAAATATAGCGGTAAATCCGTTGAGCTTGTGGCTACGATGGATAGCAAGATCGTTGGGTTTCTGGATATAGAGCTCGAGAGTTCTCCAGGAAAAATCTGTCACAAAAAGGTAGAAGGAAATGGAATGTTGTGGGACATTGGAGTGATGAAAGAATACAGAAAACGAGGCATCGCTACGAGGCTTCTCAATGAAGGAATAGGGCGAGCAAAGAAGTATGGGTTGCAAAGGCTTGAGGCTTGGACCGTGGAAGAAAATGCTAAGCCATTTTACGAAAGGTATGGTTTCACAAAATTCTATGAGTACCATCATGTTCGCATTAACGGAAGGGAGAAACTAAGAGCATTTGACAGAAATGGTCTCCATATAGTTTCATTGTATGCACATGTAATGCCCGAGACAGACCTTGAGGATATAATAGAGAAATATAAGCCAAAAGAAGTTTTCACATGCTCTGGCTTCGAAATAAACGTTACAACCAGGCCCATCAATAAGAAGCGATCAAAAACTGAGGGCGATCATACGCGCGCTCAAGAAAAGCGTAGTCACAATAACCGATAAAAAAATAGGGAAGATTCAGCAGATATCTTCACTTGCTATGGGTTCAAATCAGACTCTTGTGACCACGCGGCCGTAGTCTAGTTTGGTTAGGACATCAGCCTGCCAACTCTGAACAGAATGCAGAACGCTGACAACCCGGGTTCAAATCCCGGCGGCCGCACCATAAGCCTTCGGTGGATTCCTTGTCTTTCTATATTTCACAAGAGTTTTGACTTGGCTTACATTTGGGCAGATTTGTCTTGAGGTGTTTTTACTTCCTCGATTATTTTTTTGCCAGCTGCAACTTCATCAACAGAGTGGATGGTAGCTCCCATCTCTTTTAGTTTCTCTTTGATGCCTTCGAAGTCTATGCTGTTTCCTGCAATGATTATCTTTACGTTTTCAACTTGCTGGTCTATTTCATATATAATGACGTTGACCCCCTCTATGCCTTCTAGATGGCTGAGGGCTTCAGAAAGTTCAACTACGCTAGGGTTATGTGGCTTTAAAACGTCTAGGACAAGTCTTCTAATCATCTTAGAGCGACTCATTATAGTCTTCGTCATGTGCATATTTAACTATTTTTCTAAGCTCATTCAATGCGCGCGGTAAAAAGGTTAAATGGCACCCAAAAGAACAGCTATTCCCACGGTGAGGATTCCAGCAGCAAGGGTAACGCCGCCATACAACAACATGTTCTCCTTCGCGATTCTTCCAAGATAAAGGCCTAGGGAAAACAGTGTGGTTAAGGTGAGAATGAATGAGAAAATATAGGCGTCCCAGATGACAAACGTTCCCGTCAAAGTGAGAATGAAAGGAATAAGCGATATAAATGCCGTCAATATGGGTGACGCGCCGTCAACAAACGCCGCATACACGGAAACGAAGTCAGAAGCTTCACTGAGTACGGAATCGCTGAGATCGGTGAGCATGGTATCCTCGAGCGTTTTAAGATGTCTCGTTCTTTCAGCTCTTTCAGTCATGTAGGCGCCGAAAAGTCCGGATAACCCCATGGCTAGACACGCTCCTAACCCAGCGGTGACGATGATCTCAGGCTTTGTGACTCCCACAATCCAAGAGCCTACAACAATGCCAAGGAGGGTCATGGAGCCGTCGAAACCGTTTTTGATGAAGTATCTTCTGGCTATGGGGCTCATTTGCGTGACCCGTAGATACAATCTAATTCTGCGAAAGAAAGCCCTAGCCCGTCTAATCAAAGCTTAACCACGCCGAGAAGACGATGCTTCTCATACTTGTCACTTATTTACAATATCGGATTATGTTTTGCTTAATATAAATGTTAAGCAACAATGGTATATTGCGGTTTGCCTACACCACAAGTTTCTGTAATTCCCTGTTTACATTTTGGACAGTGCTGTAGACATCTGCTACGTGCAAGTGCCTCATTCTCTCTTGGACCAGACCAGCAGCTATCAGCATAGCACCTACGCTTTTCTTAATTCCAACCGTTGGAATTGGAAAGGCTATTAAAGACACACCAAGCTTGATGAGCCGAGAACTTTTCTGTCCTTCTTCATCAGGTTTTCCCCATAAGGGTCTCAGAGATTTTGCGTCTTTAGTGACTTCGCTCATCAGCTTAACTGTCTCTTCGTAACCCAGACCAAGCTCCCGCAATGCCTTGGCTGTTGTCTTCAGTTCCTTTGGTGTCAAGTTCATTGGTCCTCCTGTGTTCAGTAGATGGTGACATGAATGTTCATAATCAGATGTTACGTATGCGATTGGCTAGTTTAAGGTTAGTTATGATGAAGCGATATATCTCAATAGCTATTCTGTCTAGGCTTGAGAAGTAGGCGTTTTACTCGAACTCTATTGTCGCGGGTGGTTTATGTGTGACATCGTACAGGCATCGGACAACGCTGGGTATTTCACTGGTTATTCTCGCTGAGATCTTTTCTAAAATTTCATATGGAACCCGTTTGGCTTTCGCTGTAACAGCATCTTCGGAGACTACGACNNAGCTGTAACAGCATCTTCGGAGACTACCACTCTGACAGTGATGATGTTTCCGTAGACCCTTTCTCCGTTCTTGATACCTGTAGCCTTGTCATTATGTAAAACTGCGAAGTTCTGAAATGTTCCCAGGTTCTTGGTCTCTTCCTCTACTATTTCAGTTGCTTTCCTTAGTATTGCGATCTTGCTTGGGGTTACTTCACCTAGAACTCTTATGGATAATGCTGGTCCTGGAAAGGGCATTCTTTCTGAGATCTCTGAGGGTAGACCTAGTTCTCTGGCAACCATTCTCACTTGTGGTTTGTATAACTCCTTCAGGGGCTCGAGGATAGAGTAACCGTAAATCTCTGGGTTAATCCCTATCTGCTTCAGAACGTTGTGTTGTGTTTTGATCCCCTTAACTGTTTCCACAACATCAGCTTTTATGGTGCCCTGTGCGATGAACTTGACCTTTTCCTCCTTCGCCACTTTTCCAAGGGTTTTGTAGAATTTGTCTCTAAAGGCCTTCCGTTTTTCCTCAGCATCTGTCTTTCCTTTCAGAACCCCAAAGAACTCTTTCTTTGCATCAACGAATCTCACCTTGATTCCAAGGTCTTTGAGTGTTTTTACTACAAACTCTGGTTCTCCTTCTCTTCGCAATCCGTCGTCTATAAACACGGCAATTAAGTTATCTCCTACAGCTTTGTGCACGAGAAAAGTTGTGGTTGTGCTATCCACTCCTCCTGAACAAGCGGAGATCACTTTGCTTCCTCGGACTGTTTCTCGTATTTCCTTTAACGAGTTTTCAATAAATCTTCTAACATCCATCATTTTCTGTTTCCTCACAGACTTTAACTCTTTGAAGTTGCATTAAAAATTTGAGGAAAAAAACTCTACGTGTGAAAAGGTAGGTGTTTACTGGCACCAACAGCTTAATCCCGAATATTTTCGTGAAAAGCTTATTAGTTTCCGACTGCGCGCGCGCATTCTTATGCAGGCAATGCGGGCGAGTAGCAGCAAGAGAAGGAAATNNGTTGAAGAGTACAAGGAGCTAGTGAGGAACGCAAAATTCTTGTGCAGGCAATGTGGGCGAGTAGCAGCAAGAGAAGGAAATCTCTGCGACCCTATTCCCCTATAAGTTCCCCTCCAAAATACACTTACATCTAACTAAATTGGAGGTTTGATCTGTTTCCTCTTTGAATGCGGCAGTTTCATCCATTTTTTAAACTCTGAGCTTGGAGGTTCAAGCTCAAAAAGTTTCTTCCTCTGATGTTCTAACAGCTTGTTCTGTTTCTTCAGAAATTCGGCGGCTGTAACCACTTTGTGACCAGCTTTTGATGCTGAATCGACTATTGGCTTGGAGTGTTGCCTCCATTTTTCGTCTCGCAAAAGGTGATGTTCCAAAATCGTTAATGGAACTTTTTCTGCCACTCTCGCCAAATTTTGGATGCCTTGCTGCACATCTTCTTGGTTTACAAGTCCGCCCAGATAGGTTGGGGGGCCACCAATAATTATCATTTCAGGATTCTGAGCTAAAATCATCTGCAGAGTAGAGTTAGCCATTGGTCCTTGAACATCTGAAGTGTATAATAGCTTTTCATCTTCATGCTCTACTGTGACCATTACAAGCCAACCAAGCTGTGAATTCTCAGATCCATGAAAAACAGGTTCAGAAAACCTTAGTTTGGTTTCGCCGAACTCGAAAACTTTGCCATCGGCATAGCTTAATTTCTTTGCATAGCTGCCAGCAGTTTTTGAAAACATCCATCCGCGGCGTCTCTGACTGAAATTGACTTTAGACCTGTAGCTTTTCGCCAAGACAATTTTTCCTTCGTAGATCTGCCTTGCAACTTCTTCGGAAGACCAGTTGTAGCACCAATCTGTGAAAGATGGCGTGTGATGGTCAAAATGATAATGGCTTATGGTAACAACCTCCGCTTTGTCTGCAGTTTCAGCTATTTTCTTGCGGCACTCGGCTAACGCTTCGTATTCTCTCGGGTGCGGAGGCATGCCAAAACGGCTGGGACCAAGCGACACGCCTGCATCTAAAAGAATCTTCACATCTGAAGTTTCAACGTAACTGCACATGGAGCGCACACCGAAGCTTTCTGCGGCTAAAGGAACAACTCTGATCTTTTTGAGCATAGGAGTCAACACGGCAATTGTAGCTATCTTGTGATGATGTTAGGATATATCGGATTTTTATATATACCGACTGATGAAGCAAGCGATATATTAAGATATACGATAAACCTTCTTACTGAGGTGAAAGCATGTCGGAAGAACAGAAACAGATCGTTGAAACGATGAAGAAACGTGAACAAGAGATAGAGATGATGCAATTGCTTCTGAAACATAATCTAACCAAGAAAAGAGCAGAATATAAACTCTTGATCATGTATTACAAGGCTTGCAACGTGATATCAAAGGCCAAGCTAATGATGTCAGGGAGTGATGAACACGACATTAGAACACACCAAGTTCCACGGACCCCCAACGACATTACGCAAGCATCTCTATGGCTTGAACGCTTCGAAAGGCGAGCCTCTGACCTATAGTGTGAGGCTTTCCAGATGTCTAGAAGACCAAAAAGACCGCAACCTACAAGGCCACAGCCCAGAAGACCAAACCGTCGAAGACACCTTCCTTAAACTTTAGTAGTTAAACTTTTCCAGTTTCCCTAAATCTAGATGCTTGTAAATGTTTTTATTTAAGCTCAGCATAGAATTCTGTCTGTGGGCGATGACGACTCTGGCCCCATTGACACGATGATATAGATCTTGAGTGCGCGAGCCCACTTAGCAACTTTGCATCATAACACTAATACTTCCAATCTTCTACTCTCTAAATTTTCTTTTTAAAGAACAAAAACCATAAATTGACTTCTTCAGCAAATAGAAGAGTTGGGAGGACTTCCATGATCTCACATTTCAGCGTTTTCAAAGACGAAAGCAAACTGGACATCAACTACGTGCCACCGCGCTTGCCTCACAGAAAAGCCCAATCAGAGCTTCTCAACCAGTTTTTCCGATTCACAATTGAAAGTCCAGGAAAAATGACTCAGCGTGTGCTTATTGCTGGCAAAATTGGAACTGGAAAAACCGTGCTTTCTCAGCGTTTTGGATTAACCATAGCAAAAGAAGCTCAACAGAGAAATGTTAACCTTCATTATGTTCATGTAAACTGCCGTGAATGTAAAGGCAGCTTTTTCATGGTTCTTCAAAGAGTTATTCTCAGGTTTTACCCGAACTTTCCGAAGAGAGGCTACGCGGCTGAGGAACTTNNACTCATCCGAAGCGAAGGGTCACATCCTATTTACAGCCTAACAAGAATTCAGGAAGAACGCCCAAAAACAGCTCAGAGACTCTCATTAATTGGCATTCTCCGAGAAGTACAAGACCTAGACGTGCTGGACCCAAGCGCGAGAAGCACTCTTCAACGTAACATTGTACATCTCAAAGAATATTCGAAATCTCAGCTTCGTGACATTCTGAACGACCGAGTAACATGGGCTTTCAAAGGAGACACAGTTCCATCTCAGACATTAGACCTAGTCGCTGAAGCCGCGACATTGGAGGGAGGCGACGCTCGCTATGCAATCGAGCTTCTATGGAGAGCTGGCAAGTACGCTGACACAGAAAGGACAAAAGAGGTTTTACCTGAACACGTGCGCAAAGCCGCCAGCAGCGTGTACCCTGTTGTGCGA
>JABAOH010001837.1_pt1 | contig 19099 bp, 13 predicted proteins | sample 7062181 | NCBI WGS metagenome assembly JABAOH01 (sample SAMN14538630, study PRJNA623070) | marine sediment metagenome | biome: marine biome [ENVO:00000428]; feature: marine pelagic biome [ENVO:01000023]; material: deep marine sediment [ENVO:00002113]; isolation source: pool of 5 deep marine... | reverse complement strand
CTCAACGGGATCTTGCCAGCCCTAGCTGGAGCGAATATGCTATCCGGGGCTGGCTGCATTGAGGGCGGCATTACAGTGAGCTATGAGCAGTTGATCATTGATGACGAGGTTTTTGGAATGATCTTTAGAGCGGTTAAGGGCATCGAAGTGGATGAAGAAAAATTGGCAGTGGACGTGATTGCCAAGGTCGTAGATGAATCGTCGGACTTTCTGCGACAAAGACACACACTGAAATATTTCCGTCAAGAACACTACCTACCAAAGCTTACAGATAGAACCTCTCGTTCGCGATGGCAAGAAATGGGCTCCAAAAAAATGGTGGAAGTTGCGCGAGAGAAAGTGAGAAAAATGTTGGCGGAGCACCAACCTCTGCCATTAGATAGAGAAGTGGTGAGGAAAATCGAAAAAACATTGAAGAAGGCAACCAAAGACCTGGCCTCGCGCGCACGCTCGGTCAAGGTTTGAAGACTACATGCATTCAGGGAAACGATGGTTACGCATTCGGAGTTGTCAAGAGCCGATAGTCTCTGAATTAAGCATATTATTTTGAGATCACACGACAGATTTCGCGTATTCTCTCAGCCTTTCCTCGTACACGGTTCTAGGAGGATAGCCCATGGAACTCACATAGGTGTTGAAATCGGTCACACTCTTGCCCTTCTCTATGGCAACCGATTGGATCTTCCTCAGTTCTTCGCCAGCCATGCAGTAACATGGAGCGTACCCGGGAGAGTCCTGAAAAGTGAAAATCTCGTTGTAGAGCAACTTCTTGGATAGCCCCGTCTGTTCATGAGCCCAGTTGATGAACTCTGCAGCGCTTTGTTTGCCCATGTTAATGCGTACATCTCCGATCGCGCGAAGGAATCGTAGTATGCGCCATTCGATAACTAAGAACTCGATCTCGAGTATGACCGTGTCTAAATCTCCAACGGCTCTCAGAGCGTCTAGGAGCTCTTGCTCATCTTGTGTGAGCTCTTCCTTTTTTCTCAACTGTTTCAGCAGCGAGATAAACTCTACCTCCCTGAAGAATGAAATGGCTTCGGTGATCTGTTCTGCCAAGGCACAGTCTAGCAACTCTATCAATTTCGGACGGGCAGCAAAGTTAGTGACCGAATTCGAATGGTTTATGCAATGTCCATATTCTTCATGTATGATTGCCGTAATCAAGTCTGGGATGCTTGTTGACGCTGATCTCTGGGGATCAGTTGTGACAAAGAAAACATTGAAGGGGTTCTCGGTTAGGGTGTCAAACCAATCTGCAGCTGCTGATGTGATGAGGCTTACGAGATAGGGGGGTGTCTCTACAACTCGCGTGTGGTGGGTGCGTGTTATCCTCACCAAGTGGCTTTCAACAACTTTCCGCAATTTGCCCTGCATGCTAGAAACAAACTCCATGGCTTTGGATTTCTCCAAGCTCCGCTTCTTCGTCATTTCATCTGCGACCAATTCAACCTTTGGTTCAATTCGATATGTTTCAGCAAGCTTCGCCGTGATTTCCATGAGTCTCGGCAATTCTCCTCTTAACCATCGTAGCGCTTTGTTCTCAATTTCATCTGGGGTTTCAGGATAATCGTAGAGGGTCTTCAAGATTCTGGGGTATATCTCCTTTCGTCCTATGTCTCCTCCTTCTCTTTCTAATATTGGAAAGACCTCTTCGAAACTTCCTTGCTTCACGCCCGTCACGTGGAACGCCTTCATGTAATCATGTACTACCCCTTTGAGCTTGTGCAGTTCTTCTCGTAGCTGCTCATTTTCCGCTTCTGTTCGAATTGTTTCGAGGATGCCGAGTACGCTGTTTCCCTCGTAACATGTTATCGCTCGTATCTCAATCGGCCACTCCCTCTCGGTCAGTCTTTCTCTCGAAACCTCCAAGACCTTTTTGGCATGGAACGTCAAGGAGAGAAGATGTTCAACTTCGACTCCCTCCTTCACCAAGTGCCTGTAAAACGTCCAAAGCAGGCTTTCCAAAGCCAAGTATGGTTCTTCAAACCATAATTCAGTTTCCAAGCACTGCAGAAATTTCTGTTGCACTATGTCCTCTGCGATCGTCTTCAGTTTCTCAATCTTTTCTGACATGCGCTTCAAGTTTTCTTCAGTTCGTACAAACAATTTGCCTGCGTAGTCATCTAGACCAGCCGTAAACGCGCTTGACGGAGTCAGTTCCTTCCAAAGCTCGAAGATTTCCTCCTCGATCTTGCTCTGTGGAATCTTCACAACCTTTACACTCCTTGATGCAATCACGCTGAGAGGAGTCTTTAAAGAGCTCAGTGAAAAATATTTTGTCTTATGGACACAGACGCCTTCAGCGCAACTGATATTTCCCAGTACTGGAAGCCGATAAGCTGATGGCGATCGCGTATACTCTTCACTTTAAATAGATTGGACTGATACTATGTCACCATGTGCGCCAAAATGCCCGACAGAAAAAAGCGCCACTATAAACCGGTCGACCCTCGAAAGTCACCGAGATTTTCGGGTATCCGAACATTCATGCGCCTACCCCATATTAGAACAATAGAGGGAATTGACTTTGCAATTATCGGTGTGCCCTTTGATACCGGTGCTTCATATAGAGTTGGGGCTAGGTTTGGGCCGGAGGCAATCAGGAGCGCTTCCGTTCTACTGCGTCATCATAATCAGGTTTTGGACGTAAGCATTTTCGAATACTGTACGGGAGTTGACTATGGAGATCTGCCGGTTAATCCTGGCTATATTGAGGATTCTTACGAAAAGATAGCGCGAGCCCTCTTTGCGGTAGTGGATAGAGGGGTAATTCCCATACTGTTGGGTGGCGACCACTCAATAACTCTAGCAGAACTCAGAGCCGTAGTCAAAAAGCATGGACCGATAGCCTTGCTCCAATTCGATTCTCATACCGACACAGGGGACAAAAGATTCGGTCGGAAATATGGCCATGGAACTCCTTTCAGGAGAGCCATAGAAGAAAAACTCCTTCTTGTTAACCATTCAATCCAGGTCGGAATGCGTGGCTCTATCTATCAAAAGGACAGTATAACCGCCGCGGAATCTCTTGGTTTTGAGGTAGTGACTTCTACGCAGGCCTATGAAATAGGCATCGACAAATTGGTGCATAGGATTCGAGAGCGCGTAGGAGATGCAAACGTTTTTCTCACCTTCGATATTGACTTTGTTGACCCCGCCTATGCTCCTGGAACCGGGACCCCTGAAGTGGGAGGCTTTACCAGCAGAGAGGCACTACAGTTGATAAGAGGTTTAAGGGGATTGAACCTAGTAGGTTTTGACGTAGTAGAAGTCTTACCCCAATATGATCAAGCACAAATAACTGCAATTCTAGCAGCGAATGTTATCTATGAATTCATATCACTGATTGCTTTAAGGAAAAAGCAGGCAATTGAAGGAAAAGCACTTGTATGACCAAGAAAATATGCATCCCAGGTCAATTCACGCCTTTCCGTGAATCATGTGTTCTTACGCTCAGGTTCTATTGGTGATGTCTTTGAGGGATGTTATCAAACTTCTCAGTTCCAAGCACGCGCATCCACTTGAGAGTGAGTGAAATGAAAGAGAATAGTAGAAATAAAATCATGTGGGATGTAAACGGAGAAGCGTCTGGAAGCGTTTTTCAGTTAATTGGCAGAACACCCCTATTGAGATTCAAAACGATACCCGAGAAGAACGGTGTTACAGTGCCTATATTTGCAAAATTAGAATTCTTGAATCCTACCGGAAGCTTGAAAGACAGAATCTACTATGAAATGATAACAAAAGGAATTGAATCTGGAGAGCTGGGGCCAGGTAAAGAAATCATTGAAGCTTCAACTGGAAATGCGGGGATATCTTGTTCGTTCGTGGGGCATCTGCTGGGCCATAGAGTCACAATTGTTATGCCGGAAGGAATGAGCAAAGAAAGAGCAAAAATGATTCATGCATTCGGGGGCAACACAATATTCACGAAGGGCGGAGAGAGTGATGTAGACCTTGATATTGAGAAAATACGAAAAATTATCGATACGAATCCCGACAAATATTGGTGGCCAGATCAATACACAAATCCTAATAACCCAAACGCGCATTGCAGGACCACTGGTCCAGAGATCTGGGAACAAACAAATGGAAAGGTTGACTGCTTCTTAGCTTCCGTGGGCACCGGCGGTACTCTAACTGGAATAGGCAGATTTCTGAAGGAGAAAGATCCAAACATCAAGCTCTACGCTGTTGAACCTTCTGAAGCACCCCTGTTAACGAAAAGAAGATGGGGATCCCATAGAATTGAGGGAATAGGTGACGGCTTTGTTCCTAAGAACTTGGACTTAAGTCTTCTCACAGGAGTTATTACCACAACCTCCGAAGAAGCGATAGAGATGGCAAAGAACGTAGCATTGGAGGAGGGGATTTTCTGCGGAATATCCTCAGGCTGCAACATAGCAGCAGCGATAAAGGTTGCTAAGAAACATCCTGAGTTCACCCTGATTGTAACTATGATAAACGATTCAGGCCAAAGATACTTCTCAACGGAGCTTTGCGAAGAGGAAAAGAAACTAGAAATACCTATTCGAGAACATCCTTTGGATGAATACACAACTACCGAACTCGACAGGAATCAGGCAGACTGGGAAATGATCGGATAACGTTGCACACGTACCGCGCGCCTATGCTTACAATTCCCTGTACTGGGATGTTGTTCCCACTCGATCGCGCGTGCGTGAAAACTATATCGTAAAGTAGTGTTTGTCGTATTGTGGCGTGAATTCAGGGTGGACGTTTTTGATCTTTTCTACGAGTTCTTTGAGGGTTTCATCTCTCGTTTTTCGCAAAGTCAGGTGCTTTCTTCTGTGCGCGTTGTAGGCGAACCTTAGGAAGTTCTGAAGAGAATGTTTCTCACCTTTAGGAATGTGCGCGAGTTCTCGTTTCACTATGTTCGTCATAAGTTCCCTACTGAAATGAGGTGAAAGCGGTCTGAGTCTTCTCTCCCTCAGGGCTGGAGTGTCCAATCCTATTCCCCGGGACCAAGCCCTCCTGCCCGACTTGGTAGAGATAAGAAGTATGTATTGCTTATACTTGTCGCCCAACAGCCACGCCGGACACATTGCCTATCTCCGCTAGAGTAGAGACAAGATGTCTCATATAAGATGTTAGGAATTGCTTCTCCGTGAGCATTTTCTCGGGGATGTGGCGTCGTGTCGCTGCTGTTAGGCGTATGGATATGAATCTAGAGAAGATGTAGTTATTGTCCCCCCGGTGCCCCTGCGCGCAGTTTCGCGCTTTTTCCGATGCAGAATTTCTCGCAGCTATTTCGACAAATTATCAGACATTTGAAGTGTCGATTTCGCTTTTGCGCGCGTAAAAAGGGGGGGTCTGCGGCGATGGAGATTTCGCAGCTTATGTTGCTGCTATCGCCGCGTTAGATTTTCCAGTAGGCGTATAGAAAGTCGAGCCATCCTTGAGACGCAAACTGCAAGTTTTGGTACGTCGATAGTCCTGTATAGGCGAGGTATGGTTGCTCTGAAGGTGGGAACCAGATTCCTAATCCCAGTGCAGAAGCTGACCACATGGGTTTGCTATTGGCGATATGCACAACGACTTTGTCAAGGGTCTCTTCTACTGCACCGGCGAGGGCTTGAATTTCTGTGTCCACTGCGGGATTTGTTTCAAGTTCCGTGACGAACGTTGGTAAGTCGATGTAGTACTCCCATCCAGCCTCGGCCCAAGGGAGGGTTCCTTCGCCCCTGGCTTCGCTTATGATTTCATGGTACATGTCGTAGCTCTCTTCGCTTTCTGTCAGTTTTGCTTCAAGCGCTTCAGTTAGTGTTGAAAGTGTCGCCACGGCTTCGTCAACTGTGGAAAGATCAATGACGGAGAGGGTTGCCATGACCCCTCCGTTGAAGTGAGCTCTCGGTTCATAATATCTGGCGTACTCGTCCGCAATTAGAATGGCAAGTTCAAGGGCTGAAATGTCGGGATTGCGGGTCATGCTGTCCAAGATTACGTCGTAGGGGTAGCCGTAGAGTGGAACGTAGTTTTCGCAGGCAACTAGGTAGTCGGTTTCCATGCCAAGGGCATTGTATTCGTAGGCAACTTCGATCATCGCTTCAAGGCAAGCGTCATAAGCTAGGATGTCTATCTGATGTCCGTCAAGTCCGGCAACAACTTCATCGTGTGTTAAGTGGTCTACCGGATGTTCGTCGTAGCAGCTTCCGCTGAAATGGGTTCCGTGATCCCACAAGTCGAGCAAGTAGTGTTGAGCTGTGAACTTTTGAGTCACAAAGTCGACAAAGGTCTCCAACACGTTAGAGTCGCCCATGTTTACCTCTTCTTCGTTCAGTGGAAACCCTGTGACTATTTCGCGGTCTCCATAGACAACCTTGTATAGATAAGCAGGCCTGTTGTAGCCATCCCATAGGACGACAACGTTTACTTCATCTGTCAATTGCACGCTTTGCATAAGCTCCAGGTTCTCGTAGGCCCAGGCGTCAAGGTTGTTGTCAGCCGCCATGTAAACCATAAAGGTCCAGTCGGCGACTTTTGGCTTGGGCGCCCCAACAGCACTCATTGCAGCAGAGACAAAGGATATCAGTAGTAGCACATACGCAAGTCTCTTTGTTCTCATCATTTACAACTCTCCTCTCTCTTCTCCTCCTCCATCTACTATCTACAGCCAACGGGAAAAATCTTTGCCTGCGCGCTTTTCGAATTTCGATGGCTTTCCGACGAATTTCCCGACAAAGACCATTGTTTTAAGTTCCACCTTCGAAAGCGCGCATACGTTGATGTAAAAAAGGGGGAAAGTTTTGTGTACACTGGTTTTGGACTAGGCGTAGTAGGCGTCTAGGAAGTTTGTCCAGCCTGTTGTCTGTCCCCAAGCAACTGATATGTATATTTCTCTTCCAAGCGATTTCCAAGAGCCCGTCCAGTAGAGTGCTTTGGACCAGAAGAAGTGTAGGCCGTAGACGTCGCTCTGCTTGTTGTTATGCCAGTTGATCACCACAGCGTTGTCTATAGCGGTTTTGACAATCTCCGCTGCTGACTTTAACGATGTAGGGACGTTCTCTTCTTGGAGTTGAAGCATGTAGTCGTACATGTCCACGAAATAGGACGGCTCGGTGCCCGACATCTTCTTGGCGCCTCTAAGGGCGGAGGTGTATCGTCGCTCGTACCTGTCCAGGTTGGTCAGCATCTCTGAGGTCCAATCCGTGAAGGCGGTTGTCAAGGCCGGTATCTGGCTTACGTCAACAGCTGAAAGCGTTTCCCACCCGTATCCCTTCTTCTTCCAATAGTATTCTCCGTAGTTGGTCACAAGCTCAGTTGCGTACGTTAGGGCGTCCTGCGTTGGATTGTTCACCAAATCTTGGGCATCTGTGTCGTAGGGATAGCCGGCCAGAGGTATGCTTTCCTCTGAACCCACCACGTAACTAGTATGACCGATAAGTTCGTAGTAGTCTTCAACATGAGCCATATCACATGCGTCAAACGCTACAATGTCGATGAAGCCAACGGCGTCCATGATCTGACCCAGTTTGGGACAGTCAAGCCAATCGTCGTCGCCTTGATCCCAACAGAAGGACTCGAAGCCGTTGCCATGGTTCCAGAAGTCCAACACGTACTTGTTAGCCGGCCAATAGGATTGTACTGTGTTGACGAAGTTTATGCATACCTGCGGGTCTCCTAAGTCTTGCTCAGGATACGTCTCAACCACAGTGTAGGTGCCTTGCTCGATGTGAATGAGTTCAACTCCGTCCTGGAGAGTCATGAGATCTACAAGCGCGACAAAATGAACGTCAGCGGTGGACCCTACGCTTTCCAACTCTTCCAAGTCTGAAGCCCAAGAGTCTTCCAGGTCGTTGTCACCACACACGTAGATCATGAAAGTCCATTCAGTTGCCTGAGCTGACACTCCAGCAACCAATAGCACTTGCATCAGGAAGACGAAGGCTAGTCCTAGCGGCAGAACTGCTCTCTTTCTCATACTTTTCTCTCCTTTTCCGTTAGGTTCTGTTTGTCATTGCACCAATAGGCGCTCAAAACGGCTTTTGGTTAAAGAGCTGGTTCTATTTAAGATATTTGAGGGCACATCAATGCGCGCGCGTCTAAGCAGGGGATATTTTGTGACATGCTGCGTAATGGTTGCCACCGACATCAACTAGCAAGGGCTCCTTTATGTGACAGATTTCCATGGCAACCGGGCATCTTGTATGGAATCTGCAACACAGAGGCGGGTCGATGGGACTTGGGATTTCTCCTCCAATAACTTCTTTGATGCGTTCTGCTTTGGGGTCAGGCACTGGCACGGCGCCGATCAAAGCTTTTGTGTATGGATGCAAGGGTTCGTAGACAATTTTTTCGATATCTCCCATCTCGACTATCTTGCCGAGGTACATTATGGCGATTCTGTCACACATATGCCTGGCCAATGCTAAATCGTGCGTTATGTACAAGAATGAAACGTTGAATTTCTCGACGAGATCCAACATCAGGTTCAGGATCCCAGCCCTAATTGAAACGTCCAACATGGACACGGGTTCGTCAGCAATTATGAATTCCGGATTAAGTATGAAAGCACGGGCGATTGCAACTCTTTGTCTCTGTCCTCCGCTCAGTTCATGTGGGTACCTAAGAAGAAACTCTTTGGGAGGTATGAGATCTACGTCTTGGAGGATCTGTGTCACTTCGTCTTCTATTTCGGTCTGAGTGGTCGACGTCTTCTGGACTTGCAGGGGTTCGGACAGGATGTCCGCAATGGTCATTCTCGGGTTTAAGGATTCATAGGGGTCTTGAAATACTATCTGCATTCTACGGCGTAGCGGTTTCAACCTATCTTCCGGAAGAGCTGTGATATCCTCACCCTTAAAGAGTATTTTTCCACTCGAAGGCTCGATTAGTTTGAGTAGCAATCTTCCGGTGGTTGTTTTCCCACTACCGCTTTCGCCCGCTAAGCCGAAAACTTCGCCCATCCCTATTTCGAAACTGACTCCGTCAACGGCGTGCAGAAATTGCTGTTTCTTCGTGAATAGGGTTTCGAGAAAGCCCTTTCGTACGGGGAACCACTTTTTCAAATCTGTGACTTCGATAGCCATGTCTTGTGTCATAGTCACGCTTCCAATTTGCCTATTTCGATGAGATGGCAAGCCACATAGTGTTCTGCGCGCGCTATTTCTATCGATCTTGGTTCCTTTATTTTGCATACGTCTTCGGCGTAAGGGCATCGTGGGTGGAATCTACAACCGGTAGGTGGATTTAATAGATCCGGGGGAAAGCCCGGTATAGAGGTCATACGCCTTTTGGCCGCTTTGATGTGGGGAAAAGCGGTTACTAGACCGCGTGTATATGGGTGTAGTGGCCGCTCAAATATCTTAACAATATCTCCTTGCTCTACGATCTTCCCAGCGTACATAATAGCGACTTTTTCACACGTCTCGGTTATCATTGATAAGTCATGGGTGATCATTATCATTGCCAGATTCAGCCTCGTCTTCAATTCGCTCAATAGCTTTAGCACTTGTGCTTGAACGATTACGTCTAGGGCGGTTCCAGGCTCATCTGCTATCAGGAGTTCTGGATTGCAGGCCAGGGCCATGGCTATNNTGCTTCTTGCTCACGTGAGGTTCATGAGTTAAAATAGCCTCAGCAATTTGCTCTCCAACCTTAAAAAGGGGGTTAAGGGCATTCATGGCTCCTTGAAACACGATAGATGCTTCCTTCCATCTCACCTTCCTCATCTCTTTCTCTTTGAGGTAGGCAAGGTCTTCTCCCTTAAAGAGAATTTTCCCTCCGACTATTCTGCCGCCTTTAGGGAGAACTCTGAGAATCGATAAGGCAACTGTGGTTTTGCCGCATCCAGACTCTCCGGCTAGTCCTAGCGCTTCCCCTTTATCTACTCGTAGGGAGATTCCGTCCACCGCTTTGACGGAGCCGCTGAGCGTCGAATAGTGAGTTCGTAGATCTTGGACGTCCAGGATTGGCATTTTTGAATCACTTAACTTCGCTAATCGAGTGGCTCTAACATTCATGAAATAACGGCGAGTATAAAGCTTTTTTAGTTTTCAACATCAAGACAAACAGGAGCTGAAGAGAGATACATGAGAACTGACTTGTTTGATGCGCACAGCGTTAGAGCTTATCACTGCTTACATTTAATGAGATAGACAGCGTTAATTTATCTAGGAAACAGAAAGGTGGCAGCTTCTATGTTTGACGTTCTGATAAGGAATGGACACCTTATTGACGGCAGTGGCAGTTGTTGGTTTCTAGCCGATGTTGCCATTGAGAGAGGAAAAGTTGCGCAGATCGGTGATCTAGGTTGTTTGGATGCAAGACGAACAATTGACGCAAGGAAATTTGTGGTGTGTCCGGGATTCATCGACGTCCATTCCCACTCTGATTTCTCGCTTTTGGCAAATGCTAAAGCTGAAAGCAAGGTCAGACAGGGCGTAACAACTGAGGTAAACGGAAACTGTGGAGACTCCCCGGCACCAAGCGAAGGAATCTCAATATATGACAAGGAACTGGCGAAAGAGTACAAGTTGGATATAGACTGGTCAACAATTGGAGAATATTTAGCGAAGCTAGAAAAGCGAAGGGCGGCACTCAACGTTGTTCAGCTTGTTGGTCATGCAACTGTTCGGACTGCTGTCATGGGATATGAGAAAAGAGGTCCCACCAGTAGGGAGCTTGATGAGATGAAGCAGTTGGTTGCTCAGGCAATGATGGCTGGAGCGTTTGGCATGTCAACGGGACTCATATACCCCCCCGGCTGTTTTGCTGACGCGGCAGAGTTGATAGAATTATGCAAAGTTGTAGCCAACTATGGCGGAATTTATGCAAGCCACATAAGAGGTGAAGGCGATCCGTTACTCGCCGCAGTAGCAGAGGCCATAGACATCGGTGAAAAAGCGAACATATCCGTTGAGATATCGCACCATAAGGCTTGTGGCGTTCAAAACTGGGGAAAGATTAAAGATACTCTGAGATTGATGGATCGGGCCCGGTCGAGAGGCCTAGAGGTTACCTGCGATGTCTACCCCTATGTAGCCTGCGGTGCCGATATAGAGTCAATGATTCCTAATTGGGCCCATGAAGGTGGCGTTGACAAGCTATGCGAGAGGATAAAGGATCCAAAGGTGCGTGAGAGGATCAAGAAAGAGATGTTGAAAGGTATCCCTGGTTGGGAAAGTATTGTGAAGCAGTCAGGGTGGGATCGGATAAAGGTTATCGGTTGGAGGAAGCATAAGGAGTTTGAAGGAAAAACGATTGCTGAAATCGCTGAGTCAATGAATACCGACGCTTTCACTTTAATTCTTGACCTTGTAGTCGAGAAAGAGAGCATAGAATTGGTGGACCTAGCAATGGATGAGGAGGATGTCCGCACCGTAATGATGCATCCACTATCAATGATAGGATCTGATGGTTGGGCGCTTGCTCCATATGGAGTTTTGGGTGAAAGAAAGACTCACCCACGATCGTATGGGGCTTATCCAAAGATATTGGGGAAATACGCTAGAGAAGAGGAAGTTTTGACCATCGAGGATGCGATTAGAAAGATGACTTCGTTACCAGCTCAGAAGCTTGGTTTGAGGGATAGGGGACTGATTCGAGAAGGGATGTGGGCTGATGTGGTTGTGTTCAATCCAAAGACGGTGATGGACAAAGCCACCTACGAAGATCCTCATCGGTACCCTGAGGGCCTGAAGTATGTACTTGTGAATGGTGAGATAGTAGTGGATAACGGGGAACATACTGGTGCTCTACCTGGAAAAGTGCTGCGTATTTCAGACCAGAGAGGCGCCATTGTGTGAGAAACTAGGCCATTTACTGTCTCTTTCTGAGCTTTGGATTGAGTATTTCATCGAGAGCGTATCCGAAAAGGATGAAGGAAAGGGAGATTGCAGCTATGCAGAGACCCGGCGGGACTACCCACCACCACATTTTGATTCCCTCGGACGCGTTCTGGACGTCATAGAGCATTCTTCCCCAAGTCATCACGTAGGGGTCGTAAAGACCTAGCCAGCTCAACCATGCTTCTGAGGTAATAGCATATGGAACCGATGTCGCCAAGGTCACATATACCAAATTCATCACGTTTGGGAGGATGTGCCTCATGATGATGCGGAACTTGCCTGCTCCAACAGCTCGAGCTGCCTCCACAAAAGGTCTCTCTCTGAGCGTCAGGGCTTGTGACCTTACGATCCGGGCAAATCCTGTCCATCCAATCAGTGTGATTAGGATCACAAGGTTCCACACTGTTGGGTTTATGACGGCCATCAATACGATGTATAGGGGTGTATCGGGTATAACAAGAAGCAGATCTGTGAATCTCATCAGAATCTGATCCGCCCACCCGCCGACGTAGCCTGCCGTCAATCCGATGGCCAATCCGACGACAGTTGAAAGGACAGCAGAGGCTATACCGACCAGAAGCGATATTCTTGCTCCGTATACGAGTTGCGTAAAGATGTCGCGTCCATATTGGTCGGTTCCAAGCAATCCAAAAGAAGAACCGAACAGTCTAATGTAGAAGTCGTCAACGTAGATTGTGGCCTCAATGTTCTGTCCCTTTGGTCGTTGAGTGTCGTTGAATGCTATTTCAAGGCCATATCTGTAGCCAGTTGGCTCTGAGAACATCTTCGTTGCAGGCGATATTGACCAATCAAAGCCAAACTTGTCTCTTAGCCAGAGGTGGTCAGCATTGGAATCTATCAAAGGGTCTGGCGTCACCCACATCGTTCCGGTGCCGTTGAAGGTTTGACTCCACCATTCCAATCTTCTCTCACTGCCTACACTCTCAACGACCACGCTAATGCTCGTGGGCACATCTTCAGCTCCCTCAACCAGCACAGCTACTTCGCCAACAAACCGATTGGGCGGAGCAGTGTAAGGGTAGCTGAACACCTTCGTCAGATTGGCTGTGACCTGTCCAAGTGGGTCTTCATCGCTGGCTCTACTAAGCACTATGGCAACACATCCATCTTCCTGCCTTCCTTTGTCCGAGGCGAATTTGTAGAAGACGTTCTGAGCTGGCAGATTCGAGGTGAATTCTAGTTCCTCAACGGAGGCAGCCGTGTTGAAGTGAGGGTCCCGTACTGGTTCCAAATTTTCACTCAAGGGCTCTGCCCCCGGAAGATATTTGAACCATGACGGTTTCGCAAAACGGTACGCAATCGGAGGGGTACGTGGATGGGCTGGCAAAGCGACAGGGTTGTAGGGTGTTATTAGTGGAGCGGAGATCGCTATCATGATGAAAAAGAGAAGAATTGCCATACCAAGCACCCCTCTCTTATCACGCCTGAATACACTCAGGAAATCCCTGAATCTTCTGAGTTCAAATTGGAGTTTGGCTCTGCGGCTACTCAATTTCCTACCCATACCTTATTCGTGGATCTATGATTCCATAGAGAAGATCTGCTATGAGGTTGGCTATGATCACACACACGGCTATTATGTAGAAGACTGCCTGCAAGACCGGATAGTCATAACGTGATATTGAGTTCCAAATCCACCACCCCATCCCGGGATACAAGAAGACTTGTTCGGTGATTATTGCCCCAGAAAGCGTGAAGCCAAAAACAATGGCTACATCGGTTATAAGAGGCAGTAATGCATTCTTGAAGGTATGTTTGAACAACACGGTTCTTTTCTTAAGACCCTTAGCTCTAGCAGTGACCACGTAGTCTTCGGTGATACATTCCAGCGTCGTAGCTCTCACTGTAAGAATGTAGCCGCCACAAGTAAGCAGGAACAGAGTCACCCACGGTAGGATGAGATGCTGAAGTCTCATCGCCAACTCTTCCCAGATGGGATGAGGTGTCCGTCTCCACGTGTCAGGTACGGTGTACGCTGGTGGCAACCACTGCAGGTTATGGGCAAAAATTAGCACAAGCATCATGCCTATCCAAAACACTGGCAAGGAATACACAGCCAAAGCAGCAATAACAGAGGAGCTGTCAAACAACCCCCCTCTTCTATCGGCAGCTACAACTCCAATCAAGATACCGAATAATATCGCAAGGATTTCGGGAGGGATAACCAACAAAAGGGTATTTTGGAGGCGCAAACCTACTTCTTCGACTACCGGTCTCTCTGTGTAATAAGAGTATCCGAAGTAGCCGGTTAGCATGTTGACAACGTACTTTGCGTATCTTTCGTGTAATGGACGATTAAGTCCATATCTTTCTATCACGGACTGGATGACTCCTTGATCCTTCAGTTTAATCGAGCTGGCTAGAATAGAGACGGGGTCGCCGGGCATCATCATGAATATGATGAAATTCACTGTGATAACGGCGAATAGAATGATGATTGAGAAGAGCACTCTTTTCAGGATGTATGTTCGCAAACCCATCAGGTCGAGCTTCCTCTTAAGATGTTCACTAGGAGCACGCACATTTTAACCTTTTCGCAACGCGCGCACATCGTATTTCATCATCAAACCGCCGCGCGCACATCGTATTTCATCATAAAACCGACGCAGGCGATTATCAATCGAAACATTAAAATCAAATGGCATGTACTTATTTAGTGCTGAAAACACATAGAGGGAAGGGAAAAATACATGAAATCGAAAAGTACAGTCATTATTCTGGCTCTCATGTCTACGATGATACTAGCAGCTTTCAACGTGACTTCAGTGGTTTCACAGACGCCGCCCATAGTAGGGTACCCTTCAGGACCCTTCGACAAATTTGGGCCTAGGGTTGACCGGTTAACCTTCAAGGTTGCTGGAACACCTTCACTAGAGGCTGATATGTTGGAACTCGGACAAATCGATATGATGGACTGGGGTGCTCCTGGAGCCCGATGGCCCTCTTGGCTTGCAAATCCTGACATTACGATGGGAAACTACTCAGAGCTTTCCATGATCTACTTCGCTCCAAATGTCCAGCGGTGGCCCCTAGGACATGGTGACCAACTGCCTCATGGGTGGACCGCATTCCCAGCTGGCTACAGGGGGGGCCATGTCGATGCGCTGTGGCCTTCAATATGGGGTGGAACTGGGGACAAGCTCTTCACTGACTATGACCATTGTCAGCGGTGCAGTGATTCCAGATGGTTTAGGCGAGGTCTAGCCCACCTGTTAGATAGGAATAGCATAGTGAGCGAATTGATAGGGGTAACAGGAATGGAGACTCTGATCATGCCAGCGATCACCGATACTTGGGAGAATCCAGCTGCTCCGAAATACGCCTACGACCACCTATTGGCTGCGCAGGCCTTTGCAAACGGAGGGTTCAATGACTATGATGGTGATCCCCAACTGGAGTACTCACCAAGTCATGCCACCCCTACGCCTCCGACACCTCCAAGTGACATGGAGGAATTGCCCAGCCTGCAAATTTACATAAGATCAGATGACCCCGACAGACAAGTGGCCGGGTTGAGGTTCGCCGACGATCTGACCTTGGCAGGCGTTCCCAACGACGCTCTCATACGAAGTAACACCGAATGCTCCGAACACGCTTGGCAGACCTATGACTACGACTTTTACATAGAATACTGGGACTGGGGAACTCCGCTGCCCGACATATATTACGAAGGCTTCCATTCAAGAAAGGACCTCACCGATGTCTACTACGAAAGCTACGACACTGTACCTGGAGCCTCTCAATATGTTGCATGGTCCGACAACTCCGTCCGCTATCATGATAAGGACTACGATGTACAGGCTGACCTCTTCAAGAATGCACTAGATCCCAGTGCTGCATTGGCGCCATGTTTCGAGATGCAGATGATACTGCATGGTGATGCCGTAGTTATTCCGCTGTACACCTATGTTGGCTTTCAGGGCCACAGAACCTACTACAGCGGACCTGAAACCAACTATGCCGGAAAGAAGTGGGAAGGCTTCTGCAACGAACCAGGTCTCGGCTTCTTCAGTCTGTGGACCCTCTTCAACGCCCGTCCTGAAGGCCTTGAAAGAGGCTTCGATGGAGAGTGCACCCTACGGCACGGACTAGTAAATGACGTCGTCACCTTCAACATCCTCAAAACGTGGTGGTTCTACGACTTGCAGGTCCTCACGAACATCTACGAAACCCTAATAGTGCAGGATCCACACAACCAAACCAACTACATACCTTGGCTGTGCGAGACCTACAATGTTGGAACATGGGAGAAACCGGGAGGAGCAACAGGCTCCGCTATCAACTTCACCCTCATCTCACCCATTGCTTTCCAAGACGGCGTGCTCATGACGGCAGAGGATGTCGCCTTCAGCATCGACCACATGAACGACACCCAAGCAGTCTCGTACTATCCAACAACCCAGAAAATCCACAGCACGGTAATCCATAGTGACACTCCTACGCCTGGAAAAGAAACAATTGAGATTCGCTTCCACGATCAGAGCTGGTTGGCCATCACTTGGGCGGCTACGGTCCCTGTAATTCCCAAGCACATATGGGAAGGCAAGTCTAAAGATTGGGACCCCGTAGCCAACGATGCTGTAATTGGCACAGGGCCATTCATGTTCTATAAGGACGACGTGGTGGGAAGGGTTGACCGCTTGCCCGGGCAATTCGTATACTTAAAGGCGAACGAACACTATTTCAGAAGGCTAGTGAGACCAGACTTCTACCCAGCAGTTCCGGGACCAGATGGAACGGTTGACATCGATGACTTTGGCACCGCTGTAGGGCAATTCGGCACCGCTCATCCGTATTGGTTGTCTCCTACATATGGACCACTGGCCGATGTGAACAAAGATCGCGTCGTGGACATCGATGATCTCTTGGACGTCGCTGTTCGCTTTGGCAAGACAGGGTACATTGATGGCTATCCGCCGGAATACAAGTAGACTTCAGCATGACAGATCATGAGGTGAATAAAGTGCGAGTAAAAACCACATTAGCGATATGTCTGATTTCAGTGTTGTTCATGACGTTCATTGCAGACATAGGTATCGCTCCACCCGCTACTAAGATTGTTGTGGACCCTTCCGAGGTCTTAGACCGCACGGGAGGGATGGGTCCTGGCAGCGATTTCTTCGTCTACGTGAATGTGACGAGCGTCGACGAACTCTACGGTTGGAGCTTCCGAATGCTCTTCAATCCCAGCATTCTGCAGGTTACAGGTGTGGTAATAGGAACATGGCTTGGCGACGCTGCCGGTTGGCCTGTCGTGCCACTGCCAACAAGGATACGGAACGACCTGGGTTACGTCTTCTGCGGTCGAATGTTGGATACGAGATTTGAAATTCCTGAACATGGAGCAAGTGGAAGCGGAAACTTGGCTGCTATCACCTTCGAAGTCATAGGCATTGGGGTAACTCCCCTCGAACTCGAGCCAACAGCGCTAACCACGTTCATAGGCGACCAAAAATGGGAAATACCACACGAAGCAAAAGATGGCCTATTCGACAACAGACCAGAAATAGCATCACCACACGCCCTGTTCGAAGTGATGGGACTACGAGTAGAGGCTCAGCCATTGTCGTTCGACGCTTCCGCCAGCAACGACAACGACGATACTGGATGGATCACGAACTACGAATGGGACTTCGACTACGATGGCATAACATTTGACGTAGAAGCCACTGGCGTGATCATAGAACACGCTTTCCCGATAGAGGGCACGTACACAGTAATGCTGAGAGTCACTGACAACGATAACCTAACTGACACCGTGTCAACTGACTTAGACATCGTGGTGTGGATGGCAGGTGGAAACGCCCCTGACTTGGTAGGATGGGAGGCCAAGCCTGAACATCCTCGCCTGAACGAAGGGCCAAATGCAAGAGGAATGGACCTCCGCAGCTACGTAGGAAACCCCACCAGTGGTGAGTACCTCGTATACGTTGAGTTCACGCTATTCAGCAAAGACGAGGCAAAGCTACTCGGAACGCTCACCACCGAAACCTGGCTTTTGGGGTCAGGAGGAAAGATTGAACTAGGGGTTCACTTCGACGCATCTGATCCAATGTGGCGCTGTTTTAGCGGTTCTCCCGAGTGGGTCACCTATGGCTACTACCATTGGCTACTCCACAAATACATAGGATTCGTCAGTTGCTACTACAAGAACAGCAGCATGAGCGATTTCGAGAGAGGAGACGTGGCCAAATACATCAGCTTCGACGTAGTGCCTATGTCCCACGACGTTGGAGTACTCAGCGTGACGGCATTTCCCACAGAAGTTGCCCAGGGCGGCACTGCGCAAATTAGCGTCAATGTGACGAACAGGGGTGACTTGGAGGAAAACGTCAACCTAGAGCTTTTCTACGTTGGTGTCGGCGGCGTCACCGGCGACATCGATACACTGCCAGTAAGCCTAGTACCGGGGGAAAACAGGACTCTAACATCTACTTGGGACACAACTGGTTTGGATCCAGGACCATACCTAATCAAAGCGAGACTGCCAATTCTGCCGTACGAAGAAGAGATTGGCGACAACATTCTTGGCGTTCTAATTAACGTAACAGAATGAACTGACAAAGCTAGAATATCCCCAACTCTCCTCTTTTTTCTGTTCTATGACAAGCTGAGTCAAAGATGAGTTGTAAAAGCACCTTCACCAGAAGAACTTCAGTTTTCTTCTTGATCATAGCGATAATGATAATCATTCCACGCAGTCACGCATTCACATGGTCTACCGACGCGAGGCTGACCACTGACGATGACGTTGACTGGTGGCCCGCCCTCACCTCAACAGCCGAAGGAGAGATTTGGGCTACTTGGCGTTCAAACAGGATGGGTGATGACGAAATCTTCTACAGGGTTTTTAATGGCTCTGAATGGACCCAGGACATGAGGCTAACTTGGGAACATCATACTGACAACCACCCATCCATTACGCAAGCTGGCGATGGCACGATCTGGGTTGTGTGGGATTCGGACAGAAACGAACTAGACCAAGACATATACTTCAAAATTTTTAATGGTTCTGAATGGACCGAAGACGAGCAATTGACCACAGACCCCTCTGACGATGCCTACCCGTCCATTATGGAGGCTAGTGACGGGAAAATCTGGGTAGTGTGGGCCTCGCCTAGGACAGGCAACTCGGAACTCTTTTACAAGATTTTCAACGGTACGTCCTGGTCCAATGCCACCCAATTAACTACTGATGTGAATGGGCAAGATTGGGATCCATCCATTCTGCAAGCGGCAGACGGCTTGATCTGGGTTGTGTTCAC
>JABAOH010166582.1_pt3 | contig 19110 bp, 17 predicted proteins | sample 7062181 | NCBI WGS metagenome assembly JABAOH01 (sample SAMN14538630, study PRJNA623070) | marine sediment metagenome | biome: marine biome [ENVO:00000428]; feature: marine pelagic biome [ENVO:01000023]; material: deep marine sediment [ENVO:00002113]; isolation source: pool of 5 deep marine... | reverse complement strand
GGTCTGGTACGCGCCGGATCAAAGTTATCATCTGAAACAGTCGGCGCTGATTCCTTTTTTTGGTGTCCCGGCAATGACAAACACCGCGACAACAACACTCGCCAAATTGGGGCATGCGAAAATAATCCCTTTCTTGCCCAGGCGATTGCCGCGGGGCGGCTACGAATTACGCATTTTGCCGCCGATTGAGGGCGTGCCGAGCGATGATCCGATCGAGGACACGAAAGAGATCATGGGGATCATCGAAGAGCATATTCGCCGATGCCCGGAACAGTATTACTGGGTGCACCGAAAATTCAAGAACCGAACCGAAAGCCTGCCCGACGTTTACGCCGATCTCGACGCACTGAAGTAACCCTCCAGAAGCTGGTTCCAATGCGCTTCCGAATAGTGAATACGATTGTCCGCCTGCTTGATCTTGCGCAATGACCGGTGCAATCGCGCCAGGTTTTTCTGTTTCCACGGACCGGGCGACATGATTTTTCCACGATCGAAATCAAGGAGAAACATCCTGTCATCTTCACCTATTTGCAGGTTGTAGGCATTCAGGTCCACATGATTGACGCCCGCCGCATGAAAGCGATGCAGGTCGATGCCGAGGTTCTGCCAGAATTTCTCATCGCCGGCCTTCTCTGCCAGGCGTTCCGCCAATGATCGAATATCCGGAACCCGCACGGTCAGCAGGTCGGCCGTATAGAAAAGACCCGAGCGGCAATACCTGGCGGCCGCCGGACGCGGCACGGGCAGGCCGAGCGACTGCATTCTGGCGAGAAGGTACCATTCGGCGAAGGAACGGGTCTGGCGTTCGCCGAACCAGAGGTATGAATCACGTATCAGGCGTCCCGGCAGTCCGCCGCGAATGTAGTGACGCAGCACGAATTCGTGCTTGCCATCGCTGACAATTAGTGTCTTGCCACGACCGGCCGAACGCAGCGGCCCCTGTATCGGTTGCGCCACCGGCCAGCCATTTGCATGAAACGCGCCTTCGGAAATCTGGTTGATGATCGCAGTATCGTATAGGATTGCGCCGTTTCTGGTCTTCTCGACAGTGTCGCTCAAGCTTTAAAGCCTCTTCTCGGCATTTTCGATAACCTGGTCCAGCAAGGATGTTCGAGCAAACGCCACCAGAGAATATTTGTGTCGTCCGTCTTTCCGCAATTGGCGATACCTGCCATGCGCTCGCCGTCATCCGCGCCATTCAGGACACCTGGCCGGAAACGCGGATCACCTGGATTATCGGCAAAACTGAAGCCAATCTGATGGCGGATATTCCGGATATCGAGTTTATCATTTTCGATAAATCCAAAGGCCGTGGCGCTTACGCCGAGGTTCGCCGGCAGCTGGCGGGTCGCGTATTCGATATCGCGCTTTGCATGCACGCTTCGTTACGTGCAAACCTTTTGTGCAGGCTTATCCCGACACCCGTGCGGCTCGGTTTCGATTTCGCGCGCGCACGCGATTTTCAATGGTTGTTTACGAACCGGCGCATCGACGCGGCACCGCGCGAACACGCGTTGCAAGCAATGATGGGCTTTGCCCGCCACATCGGTATCCCGGAACGTGAATTGCGCTGGGACATTCCATTGTCCGCAGCACACCGGGACTTCGCCGCCAGGTATCAATCGGCCGGGCGGCCGATCCTCGTGATCAGCCCGTGTAGCAGCCTGCGCTCCAGGAATTACCGTAACTGGAGCGCCGAAAATTATGCGGCCGCGGCCAATCACGCCCGCAATAAATTCGATTGCACGGTAATCCTCACGGGGGGTAACTCCGAGATGGAACTGGAGTACGGCCATACCATCAGCAGGCTGTGTAACGAGGACCTGGTGAACCTGATCGGCAAGACCAGCCTGAAGGAACTGTTCGCCCTGCTGTGTATCAGCCGTGTGCTGATTTGTCCGGATTCCGGTCCGGCGCACATGGCGACGGCGGCAGGCACGCCGGTGATCGGGCTGTATGCCAGTTCGAATCCCGACCGCACGGGCCCGTACCTGAGTCGCGAGCTGACGATCAACGTGTACCCGGAGGCTGTCGGCAGGTTCCTGGGAAAGCAAGTGGCCGATGTGCGCTGGGGGCAGCGGGTCCGTGATCCGGCAGCGATGGGCCTGATACGCCTCGCCAGCGTGAAACAGCGAATTGACCAGGTATTTTCGGCGGATTTTCGAACTTAACAAATTTTACCGCCAATTATAGCCAAATTAGCCGATTTTATCCGCAGTATGCGGCATTTCACTTCCCCGTCCTGAGCCCGAGAGCGACGCGCCGAGGCCTTTTGGCGCCCTTTGTTCCCTGATCCCCTCCCGGGGAAAAGTCTAAAACAGCAATTTACCGACAAATAGCGTCTTTTCGGTACAAATAGCGCGGATTTAAAGGACTTTACAAGAGAATTTTTTTAAAAAAATTTTTTCAATCTTGCGACGAAAAAATTCAGGAAATCGTGATTTTTAAGAAATTCGCTTGATTTAACGAACTTTTCGCGGATTTTGCCCGCCAGATCGGTCTAGTTTATGGCTTATTCCGCTGCGTCTTCAAGGAAGAATTCTGCGCCGCAATACGGACATTTTGCCTCACCGCTTTCCTCGATCGGCAAATACACCTTGGGATGGGAATTCCACAGGTACATCCCGGGCATCGGGCAGGAGAGCGGCACGTCGTCCCGGTGCACGCCGTAGCGATGCTGCGCATTGGCTGCGATCAGTTTTTCTGTGGCTGCTCCTGCTTTCTCGGCCATCTTGCGCCTGTCCTCCTGCGAAACCTGCGGAATTATAGGCCAAGCTGCCCGGCGGCGAGAAGCACCGGAGGCCTCTGCCCTCAACCCGCGGCGAGCTCCCGCTGCCAGATGCGCGCGACGAATTCGCGTTCCTCCGGAAACTCTTCGCTCGAAACCAGCGGTGGCTTCTCGTCGAGTGCGAGCCGGTGCAGGCGCAGGCGGTAGGCTTTGTAGATCTCCTGCAATTGCACCACCTCGGATTCCGGCAGGCAGGCCGCGGCACCCAGCGTTCCCAGTTGCCGGATATTGTCCGGATAGTGAATGACCGCGGGATGCTCGTCGGCATTCTGCAATACGAGGTATTGCACCAGGAATTCGATATCGCCGATGCCGCCCTCGCCCTGCTTGAGGTCGAAGTGCCGCTCGCTGCTCTTGTCGAGCTGTTTACGCATTTTTGCGCGCATCGACAGGACGTCCTCCAGCAGGGTCTCGCGTCGCACCCTGCGACGCAGCGTCTCGGAGCGTATCCGTTCGAACTCTCGCGCGACTGCCGCGCTGCCGGCGACCGGCCGGCTGCGCAGCAACGCCTGGTGCTCCCAGGTCCAGGCATTGTCTTCCTGGTAGCGTTCGAAACCTTCAATGCTGCTGACCAGCAGGCCGGAGCGACCGCTGGGTCTCAGGCGCGTGTCGACTTCGTACAGGGCGCCGGATGCCGTCTGCGTGGTCAGGAAGTGGGTCAAGCGTCGAACGAGGCGGCCGAAGAACATGCTGTTTTCGAGGGGGCTTTTGCCGTCGGTTTCCTGTGTCTGTCCACTCGAGTCATGCAGGAACACGAGATCCAGGTCGGACCGATACGATAATTCCATTCCGCCCAGCTTGCCGTAGCCGATGACGCCAAAGCCGGCTCGCCGCGTGGCCTGGCCCATTGTGCAGCGCGGCACGCCGTGTTTGTTTGTTAGGTCGGACCAGGCTATCTCCAATGCGCGAACCAGCACGATTTCGGCGAGCTCCGTCAGCCTGTCACTCACTTTCATGATCGGCAGATTGCCGCTGTGATCCGCTACCGCGATGCGAAACAGACAGGCTCGCTGGAATTGCCCGAGTATTTCGATCTGCCCCTCGCTATCGGCGTCATCGGCGCTTCTTATGCGTTGTTCGAGATCCTCGCGCATGGTGGCGGCCGTGATCGCCTCGGAATGCAAACGCGGGTCGAGCAATTCGTCCAGCAGTAACGGATAACGTGCGATTTCCTGCGCCAGGTAGGCACTTCTTTCGCACAGGCCGACCAGTCGACCGAGAACAGCGGGATTCTCTATCAGCAGGGACACGTAGGCACTGCGCCGCATGATCTGGCCGATAATTCTGAGAATGCGCTCCAGAACCAGGTTCGGAAACTGCCGGTCGCGCAGTTGCAGTACCAGGAGCGGCATGAAGCGGGCAAGGCGCCGCTCTGCCGTTTTGTCCACCTGCCGTTTCACTGTTTCGGCCGCAAATTTTGTGACGGTCCCGGCCAGCATTTCGTCTTCGCGGTACTCGTTCGCCTGCAGAATTGCCTGCCATTGCTCGGCCGAAGCGTTGCTTTCCCACAGTGCCATTAGTTCGCTGGCAAGGCCGGACTGCGCTGGCCCTTCTTCCGTGCTGAACAGCAGATCTTCGAAATGCCTGCTGATCAGCTGCCGCCGCGCATCGAGATCGTCGGCCAGCGCCTGCCAGGAGCCGTAATCCAGCGCGATTGCAAGCCGCTGTTGATCCACTGGGTCTCGTGGCACTTCGTGTGTCTGACGATCGTGAATTGCCTGCATTGCATTTTCGAGCTTGCGCAGCAACCGGTAGGCCTCCAGCAGTTCGCTGACGGTTGACGTCGACAGTCCTTTCTTGCTCGCCAGAGCCGGCAAGACTTTCTGTATCTCCGGACTTCGCAAGGCCTGATCGCCGCCGCCGCGCACCAGCTGCAGGGACTGCGCAATAAACTCGATTTCGCGAATACCACCGGGACCCAGCTTGATGTTCGATGCAAGTTCACGCTTTTGCACTTCGGCCGAGATCAGCGCTTTCATGTCGCGCAGCGACTCGAAAACGCCATAGTCGAGATAACGGCGGTAAACAAACGGTTCGACGATATCCCACATCAGTTCCTCGATCGTCGCCTGATCCTTGGCGGGACTGACGACCCTGGCCTTGATATACGCATACCGTTCCCATCCCCGGCCGTGTTGCAAAAGGTAGGACTCCAGGGAGGCAAAACTGGTAACCGGTGGTCCGCTCGCACCGAACGGTCGCAATCGCGTGTCCACCCGATACACGAATCCGTCGGCGGTTACCTCTTCGAGAAGCGCAACGATCTGCCGTGTCTGGCGCGTGAAATATTCGTGCGCGCTCAGGACTCGCGGTCCGTCGGTTTCGCCTTCTTCCCGGTAAAGGAACACCAGGTCGACATCGGAGGAGAAATTAAGCTCGAAGCCACCCAGCTTGCCCATCGCGAGTACGACGAGGGGAATCGGCCGGCCATCGCGATTTCTGGGCTGGCCGAATCGAGCCGAGAGCCCGCGCTCGGCGCAGCTTGCCGCGGCCTGGATCAAACCGTCGGCAAGAGCGGACAAGGAGGCAAGTGATTCCTCCAGGCTTGCGGATCCGTCAGCGCAACGCCACAGGACATGCGCCAGCTGGCGGTTACGAAACCGCCGCAGGCGTGACTTGACTGATTCGGCATCAGCGTCGACGGAACCCAGCTCATCCATGAATTCCCGCAGGACCGCGGCACCCGGCGGGCCCGACAGTTCACTTGCCGACAGCGCAGACTGGAACCAGTCCCACTGACGCAGCAGCACCTTACCGGCGAAATCGCTCGTCGCAACCAGGCGCAACAGCGTATCGAGATCGCGTCGTCGTCCGGGCAATTCCGCGGCCTGCTGCTCGAGACGATCCGTCCACTTTGCGACTACCTGCTGCAATTCTGCGGGTAATTTCGCAGTGGATTTTTCTATCCTGCTTTTCCCGGTCGCAGCCATCCGCCCAAGGGTACCTCTAAATGGGGTTCAGGGGACGCGGGGCGGGGCCCCGGCGTGCGTCTCAACCGGCGAAGCTTTGCACCTGGTCGGCCAGTGTCAGGAGGACGTCGTCCAGCGCAACCGGTTTGCCAATCCCGAAACCCTGCGCACAGTCGACGCCGAGCTTGGTGACCAGCGCCCTGGTTTCGGCATTCTCGACATACTCGGCAACAGTTTCGAGGCCCATAACCTTGGCGACCTGGGTGATGGCAGCGACCATGGATTCGGAGATGCGGTTCTCCGTGATGTCGCGGATGAAGCTGCCGTCGATTTTTAGCGTATCGACTTCGAAATTTTTCAGATAGGCGAACGAACTCAGTCCGGCGCCGAAATCGTCGAGGGAAAACCTGCATCCTCTCGTTCTCAGCGCATCTATGAATGCCTGTGCCTTTTTGAGGTTCGATACCGCGGCCGATTCCGTTACCTCGAAGCACAGCGACGTCCACGGGACGCCGTTTGCGTCCATCTCCTCTTCGATGAAATTGAGAATCTCATCGTCACCGAGTGACTGGCCGGACAGGTTGATCGCGAATATCGCCTCGTTATCCTTTAGATAATCATTATGCGCGGACAAGCGCGCGAGCGTGTTCGACACGACCCAGCGGTCAATCTGCGGCATGAGCTGGTAGCGTTCGGCAGCGGAGAACAGTGCGTTGGAAGCCACCGGGTTGCCCAGATTGTCATTCATGCGCAACAAGATCTCGAAACGCTTTTTCTCATCCCGGCCCGCCAAAGAGACGATTGGCTGCGCCAGCATGTTGAAACTGTTTGAATCGAGCGCCTGCTGGATCTGTGAAACGAGATGCATGTCGTCATAACGGCGAATTGCGCTTTGATTTTCGTCCTCGTATATCTCGACCCGGTCCCTGCCATGATCCTTGGCGAGATCACATGCGAGTCTCGCGGCGGTCAGGGCGGTGCCTTCCTCGGATAGCGTTGAGAACTCGGCAATGCCGGCACTGACGGTTACCTGCAACGACTTGTCTCCTTGCAGATATCCCAGTTCATCCCTGCTGCTGCGGATCTTTTCCGCGAGTTTGACAGCCTGGGCGGATGTGCTGTGAGTCATGAGAATGACGAAATCATCCTCCGTCAGGCGTGTGGCCACAGCGTTTTTGGGCAAAAACCGTTCGAGTAACTGTGCAAACCGTATGATGATTTCGTTGCCGGCTTTGTGGCCGAAGGTATCGTTTACCAATTGCAGGTTATCGATGTCGAAACAGATTATCTGGTGAGAGCCCTCTGTTTCCGTAAGGGCAATACTCGATTCGTGAAGTTGCGTCTCGAATCCCGCCCGGTTCATCAGGCCGGTCATCGCATCGAACGACTGCTCTACGACATATTCGACCTTGCGTGCGATGTGCGACATGAATCGAATGTGTGAGCGGTCAAACGGCTTGCTATTGACCCGGCCCATTTGCGCCAGCATTCCCTGGACGTTTCCGGCGTTATCGAATATCGGGCAGAGCAGCGCCTGGTAACCGCGTTCCCACGGATTATCCGATCCGTCTACTGCCGGGATCTCGTAAATGATCGGCATGCGCTGGCCTTCGAGTTCCGGGAGCAATTTGTCGATCAGGTACTTGTCAAGTGTCTTTCGATTGACATCTTTCCAGCTCGAATGCGTAGCACTGATTCTGATCCTCTTTGAGGGCATAAGAAGAATGCTGTAGGCGATATTCAGGAAACGTCCGCTTTGTCCTATGAGCTGCCCGAGACTCGCGTGACTGCGCGACGCACCGTGCAGCTTCTCGTCTACCTGGTAGACGAGTGCGAGTTCCTTGTCGAAATTACGGGTCCCCTCCTCGGCCAGTTTCAATTCCTGCTGCAGGCGGAACGTTTCTCCGATTACCTGGACTGCGNNGACTGCGGGCAGCAGGGTATTCTGCAACGTGTCCGGATCGAATGAGGAGGACATGGCAGCATTTTTGGATAATGCCGTTACGAGTATGCCGAGACTTTTGGGCTGGCCGCCGAATACCGGCAATACCAGTACGGTTCTTCCAGACGGCAGTGTGCGGCGCAGCATCGTCGACTGGGAATCCGTGCCATTGAGTATCCCCTCGGACAGCTCGGTCACGAAATTGTTGATTTCGAAATCGTCAGCCCCGTTGCTGCTCCAGACACAGGTTCTCGCGAGATCATAAAAACAGAAGAACTGGGCACGAGGCACGAGGGACTGCAGGAGCCCCTTGGCTGTGCTGATATTCTTGCGTGTCAGGAAATCGTCTATTCTCGCCGCCATACATGCCCCCAGCCATTGCCAGCAACGGCTTGAGTATCACTCGCGACAATGCCATGCATGCGGCAATTTCGCTGTGACTCAGGTCTCAGCGGATTATGCGATCTCCAACGATTTTACTTTTTCTTTCAGCTAGTTGCAGTAGCAATGCCGCCCCGGTCAGGCGGCCAGCGACTGCAGCCACTCGTCGTCCGAGCCTTCGTTGACGCCCTCGAACAGCGGCGTACTCAGGTAGCGCTCACCGGTATCCGGCAGCATCGCCAGCATGACGGAGCCTTTTTCGGCTTTCGCCGCGGCCTCGAAGGCCGCCGCCAGCGTGGCCCCGGATGAAATACCGACGAAAATTCCCTCCTCGGCAGCCAGTCGCTTCGCCACCTCGATGGCCCGTTCGTCCGTTACCGGTATGAGCTCGTCATAAACATCGCGATTCAGGACATCGGGAATGAAGTCCGGCGTCCAACCCTGGATCTTGTGCGGATTCCATTCTTTGCCAGCGAGCAGGGATGCGCCCGCGGGTTCCGTTGCAACGATCGTGCAGTCGGGCCGCGCGAGCTTGATGACTTCTCCCGCGCCCGTCATCGTGCCGCCGGTGCCATATCCGGTGACCCAGTAATCGAGGCGCTTTCCGGCGAAATCCCTGAGAATCTCCGGGCCGGTCGTATTGCGGTGATACTCCGGGTTCGCCAGATTTTCAAATTGTCGGGCCAGGAACCAGCCATGTTTTTCAGCCAGCTCCTCGGCCTTGCGGACCATGCCGGATCCACGCTCTGCGGCCGACGTCAGAATGACCTTGGCGCCCAGCGCGCGCATGATCTTGCGTCGCTCGACGGAAAAGGAATCGGCCATAGTCGCAACGAATCCGTAGCCCTTTGCCGCACATACCATCGCCAACGCAATGCCGGTATTTCCGGAAGTGGCTTCGACGACCGTGTCTCCGGGCTTGAGCAGACCACGTCGCTCGGCGTCATTGACAATCGCGAACGCCAGCCGGTCCTTGACCGATGCCAATGGATTAAACGATTCCACCTTGACGAACATCTCAATACCGTCAGGTGCAATTCTATTCAGCCGAACGATGGGCGTGTCGCCAATCGTGTCGAGAATGCTGTCGTAAATCATGATGTGTCCTTTATTTAAAGACGTTAACCTCCCTTCATCTCTATGACGGGCAAGGTAAGCGTGTCTATTTGTGCAGGCCGGGCATTATTTATGTTGCTGGCGGGCCGCGTCAGGGATTATCGCCGTGACCATAGTTTCGGTTGTTATATCAAAACGTTATATGTGGTCTAACTGTAACGCAAGCCGGATTGAGAAGACTACAGGAAAAAAGACCACTCATAAAAATTTGCGAATTTCTTGCAACGTTTATGATGTTCGGCTGTCTACGGTATGAGCCGGCAATACCTGACGTGACTGCCCGCATGAAACTACAACAATTAAAGTATCTGCTAGCGATAGTCGATAATGGCCTGAACATTACGGCCGCCGCCGATCGACTGTACACGTCGCAACCTGGTGTCAGCAAGCAACTCAAGTTGCTCGAAGAAGAACTCGGGCTACAACTATTCAGCCGCAAGGGTAAGAGCCTCAGTCGGGTAACTCGTGCGGGTGAGCAGGTCATAGCAAGAGCGCGCCAGGTCATGAACGAGATCGAGCAAATCAGGCGCCTGGCTGCAGACTTTTACACGGAGCAGGAAGGAACGCTGACGATAGCGGCAACGAACACCCAGGCTCGATACGTGCTCCCAGGCGTCGTTCGCGAACTTCGCCAACAATATCCCAACGTGAATCTCAACTTGTATCACGGGACATCGGACCAGATTGCCGACATGGTCAAGAGGGACGATATCGATTTCGCGATCGCTACCGGTTCCAATGATCTATTCAACAACCTGCTGAAAGTACCTGGATACCGCTGGGATCGAATAGTCCTTGTCCCGAACGGCCATGAACTAACAAAGATAGACAGGGCACTGACGTTCGAAGACCTCGCAGCTTATCCGCTAGTAAGCTATGTCTTCAGTTTTGACTGTGAAACCTCTCTGAAGAAAACCTTCGCGAGTCAGGGGCTGGAAGCAAACGTCGTATTTACGGCGCGAGACGCGGACGTCATCAAAACCTATGTGCAGATGAGTCTCGGAATCGGAATCGTCGCGAGCATGGCGTTCGAACCAGACGATCATCATAAGCTGACGCCGATCAAGTTAAACGGCTTGTTCCCTCGGAGTACGACGTGGATCGGTTTTAGACCGAGTATGGCCATGCGATCTTATATGGTCGAGTTCCTGCGCCTGTTCGCGCCACATATCGATGAGGAACAGATGGCCAAGGTCACTAATGCTGTCACGCAGCATGAGCTCAACGAGCTTTTCCGGGCCACTGAGTTGCCGCTGAGAAACGGAACCTGCGGTTGCATGTCCGCTGCCGCTGCCTGAGCGTTATTGGCGCAGCCTTGCTTTAATAGACCCGTATTCCGCCATGTCTTTTTCGGCTCTGATAGTCGACCCACCATAATCCGAGCAAGAAACCACCGAGGGCACAAACGAACATCGCGCCACCGACCCATTTAAGTGGCAAGCTGTATTTAAACTGGGCGTAACGTCTGAGGTAATCCTCATTTTCTGCGGTTAGTTCTGCGATGCGCTCCGAATTTTCCTGCAGGGCAGAATTCTTTTCAGCGACCTGCTGTTTAAGTGAGTCGATCGTGGCCGCGGGCGCCGCGAATGCGCTTTTAATGCTTGCGAGTTCCTGCTTCAGGTTTTCGTTTTCGCCCAGTGTTTCTGCAACGATGAGTTTCGCCGGTTTTTCGAAAACCAGGTAGGCTGCTTTCACATAGCCTTCAACACCATCTGGCAAACGGATATTCGCGTAATAACGATCACGCGAAATTATTTCGAGACTCTGTCCCGAATCGAGTGTGCGGAATGCGCGGTCACTCGTGTCGGGTGCCTGATGCAATCCGAGTCGTAGATTATCGGTGACGTAAGCCGTTTCCGCCATCGCAACGAATGGCAGGAGCGAAACAAGTATTAACGCGGGACGCATCCTCGACCCTCCCAGGCTTTATCGGCGGCGGAGCGGAGTGTACTACAGAAATTAAATGCGCAAGCTTCGATTCTGTCGCTGTTTGACGACGCATCGATAGTTATTTCTCATAAAGCCAGCGCAGTAACGCCTCCTGCACTTCCTCACCGGGACCGCGGTGAACGTCGGTGTGATTGTGCAGCGTCACCACAATGTAACGATTTCCCGAGCGCGCCTGAAAATAGCCGGCGATCGAACTGACGTGATCGAGCGAGCCGGTTTTCATATGCGCCATTCCTGTAAGGATGCCCTTGCGAAACCGGCGCGATAAAGTGCCGTCCACCCCTGATAGTGATAGCGATGACAGGTATTCCGGCATAAATGCGCTTCTGTATGCGTAACGCAGCAGATCAGCAAGATGTCGTGCCGTCATTCTCGAATCACGCGATAAACCGGCACCGTTGTCGAGCCTGAGTTCCGCGAAATCAAACCCTTTTTCTGCAAGCCATTGGCGCACCACTTTGCGGCCGGACGCTTCCGTGCCCGGCGACCCGTTTGACTCGGCGCCGAGCGTAAATAGAAGCTGGCGCGCCATAACGTTGTTACTGTGTTTGTTGACCTTGGTAATAATCTCCGACAGCGGCAGCGATTCGAATGATATGGTCGGTTCGGTCTCTTCCGGTGCAACCGCGTTGCTCCATTCGCCCGTTATGCGGCCGCCGGATTCCTGCCACAGCATGTTGAACAAGCCCCAGGTAAACTCGTTGTGGCTCAATACGGTCCGATCCATTGCGTAAATTTCACAACCGCTCGGAAAACGTCCGCTGAATGTTATGCGGCTCATGTCCTCGTTCGGGGTGATGGTTATCCCGCGCTGGTAACCGCGGCAGGATCCATTCGCAAGCCGGAGCTTGTTATCGATCAGGACATTTGCAAGTTGCGGATCCAGTTGCACTGTGACTCGTGACAACACGAGGTCCGGCTCGAAATAGTATCTGACGACTTTGAAATTGGTGAGCATCGCGTTCGGCGCTACGTTGTAGGCGCGCAGCGGTTCGCGATCGAAGGCCGCAGGATCATAATCGCCGACGGTAAAGTAGCTGTCGTCGATCAGTAGATCACCGTTGATTGCTGTAATTCCCGCCTGCCGAATTCGTCGCAGCAGCTGCCAAAACCTTTCCGTCACCAGGTACGGATCACCGTATCCTTTGAGAAGAAGATCGCCTTCGAGCACACCGTCCGTAGTCTCTCCAAGTGCGTACACCTCGGTTTTCCATGTGTAGGCCGGCCCGAGCATGTCGAGCGCAACCAGCGTCGTCAGCATTTTCTCGACCGACGCCGGATTTCGTGCTTCGGCGTCGTTCCACGACAGGACGACTTCTCCCGTATCGACACGCTCCACGTATACGCTCAAAGTATGATGCGGAATTCGTCTGTAGTTGAGGGCGTTTTGTACCGGAATCGGCAGATCCTGCTGTGCGTGCCCCGGCGCTGAGCACAACAATGCAAGAACGATAATGAACAATCTCTGTGTGTTATTTACGCTCAATTCCGTAGCCGTTATCGCGCGCCTAATGCAGCACGGGTTTACCGTGCTGCCTCAATTACGAGGCTTTTTGATGCCGAATGCTTTTAACCTGTCATAAAGGGTTGTCGGCCGAACACCGAGTAGCTCCGCGGCGCCTTCCTTGCCCGAGACCTTCCAGCCCGTGGCCCGCAACGCAGCGATTATATTTCCCTTCTGCAAGTCGCGCATTTGTTTATCGGTCAGTACCTGATCTGGCGCATCATGCAGGCGAACACCGCCAGACTCCAGCGCAGGCGGTTCCGCGCCCGGCATCGACAGATCGAGTCGCAAGGTGTTTCCCTTGGACAGCACGACGGCCCGCTCGATCACGTTCTTCAGCTCGCGCACGTTACCGGGCCAGTCATATGCCCGGATAACCGCTGCCTGGTTTTGTGTCAACTTGAACGGGACCCGTCCGAAGTCCTGGCAGATGCTTTCGAGAAAGTGCTGCGCAAGCTGTATGACGTCATCGGACCTCTCTCGCAGCGGCGGCACTTCGATCGGAAATACGCTCAGGCGATAAAAAAGATCTTCGCGAAACCTCCCCTCTACCATGAGTTCTTCGATATTCCTGTTGGTCGCCGCTATCACCCGGACATCCACAGATCGCGTAAAATCGTCTCCGACCCGTTCGAACTCGCTTTCCTGCAGAACGCGCAGCAACTTACCCTGCAGGTCCATTGGAATCTCACCGACTTCATCGAGAAAGATCGTGCCGCCGTCCGCCAGCTGGAAACGGCCTATTCGGTCTCGTCCGGCACCCGTAAATGCCCCTTTGACATGTCCGAAGAATTCGCTTTCAAAAAGTTCTTTCGGAATGGATGCACAATTGACCTTGACGAGCGGCGCCTCCGACCTCGGGCTCCGCGCATGAATCGCGCGAGCCACCAGCTCCTTACCGACCCCGGATTCTCCAAGGATGAGCACGTTGGCCGGCGTCTCCGCAACGGCCTCCACCTTGGAAAGCATTTGCTTGAGTGCGGGACTTTTGCCGACGATGCGGCCGAAGTTCATAGATACATTGACTTCCTCCCGCAGGTAGTCGCGCTCCCGTTCAATCTCCTTTCTGAGCCGCGCATTCTCGGCGAGGGTTGCGCGCAGCTCTCTCTCCGCGCGCTTGCGCTCCGTAACGTCTTTCGACGCGACCAGCATGCGATGTACGCGGCCCGCCTCGTCACGATCCGAAATCGCCGACATGACGAGGTCGAGCACCCGCCCGTCCCTGGTCACCATCTGCCGTTCCTGGTTGCTGAACTCCCCGCCACCGATAACGTCCTGCAATTTGCCTTCTGCGAAACGTTTGCGATCTGCCTCGCTGTAAAATTCCATGATCGAGCGCCCCACGACCTCGTCGCGCGCGTAACCCATTTTCTGCAGCCAGTGGTCGGTGACGGTCACGATGCACCCGTCGGCGTCGACCGTGTGCAACATGGCCGGTGTGGAGCGATACAGTTGGCGATATTTCCAGTCGGCTCGGGACTGATCGGACCGTTCCGAATAGACCGCGACGGTACGCAAGAACACCCCGTCCGCATCGTACTCGACCAGTGAATTGGTCAGGCAGTTGACGATCTCGCCGCTCGATGTCACGAAGTCGACCGGCTTGTTTTCGAGACGGCCGGTGCGCCGCAGTGTCGGCAGCAGTTCTTCCTCGATACGTCTTGCGCTTTCCCCAGTTACGAACTCGGCCGGCCGTCTGCCAATCACGTCGGCGCGTTGATACCCCAGGCGCTCGAGGAATGCGTCACTCGCATCGAGGTAGCGGCCGTCTGCACCGATGGAGGTCGCCATGGTCGGCGCCTTGCGAAAAAGCCAGCGATAATCCTCGATGTTGCGCATGCCGCTTTTATACGGAATTTCGTAAATAGAGTCACGAAATTCCGTAATTTACGAAATTCCGTAAGACTGAATTTTATTACAAGTAGTTGTTTTAAAGAGGTCTTTCATAGTGGCACGGCTTGTGCATTAACAAACCCATGGACTTTTTCCGGCGGCGCTGGCGCTGTCGAACGCATAAGGATGCCAAAAATGCTGAACATCAACTTCCGAGCCATTGCCACCATGATCGCTGCCTTACTGCTGGCGGCGAGCGCCAATGCGGCGGAAACTGCCGATTCCGCCGGCAAAGATCCGGCGGGCCCGGATACCGCGGAAACGAACCGCAACCTCGCCCGGCAGGCAAACACCGTGGCCGTTGCGGACGCCATCGATGCTGTCCTGCAGTCGAACAAGCTGAACCTTGATATTCGCATGAACGGCCGCACATCAGGCCACACATTAGAAGAACCAGTTGACGGCCGCTAGGGCGTTACTGGAGGCGATGACCGGCGAAGCACTTCCTCCCCCGAAGCGCCGGAATCGCTGCTGATGCGGGCCAAGGGACAGGCCGGTATTCGGGGCCAGGATGGCCCGGCGGCAATTCCCCCCAATTGATTTTGCCGTTTTCACTGGGGAGCCGGGGTTCGCAGCCGGTGGCAGCAACCACCGCTGCGCCGGCTCCCTTCTTTTCCACTTATTTCAGATGACGCCGGCGGTGGTTCTCTGCCCGTTCTCCATGAGCCCGCATGTTGNNCCCGCATGTTGCGCGCGCTCAGGTTTTCCCGCAGCCGTTTTAGCCAAAGCCTCGCCCAGGCAAACTCGAGCCCCAGGATCGCCAGGCCTACCGGAATCAGCACCAGCGCCGGCCCTGGCGTGACGAGCATCACGATGCCGACGGCCAGGATGGACAGACCGATGACGGTTATCGCGAGCCGTTTCGCCAGTTTGTAACTTTGTTTAATCGGCCTCATTGGCTTCGACAAAATCCCGCGCATGACCGGACGACGAATCATTCATACTTGTTTTTTGCCATTCATAACGTAGCCTGTAATGATGATTTGGACAATACCGCGTGGCCTGGTTCCTTTAACCGTCCTGATTGCCGTCACATTTTGCGACCCCGCTTACGGCAAGGACAGCTTGTCTGTCGTGGCGAATTCGCCGACAGTCTCGGTTGCGCCACGGGATCCCGGCCGAAATTTCCTGCGGCTGCCGACGCTGGAATACGTTTTCGAGGTTCGTGCCAAATGCTCCAACGGAAGATTACCGAAGTCGCTTTCTTTAAACGTCGCTGATTCACGCAGTTCATTGGCGGCGGACAAGATTGTGAACGACGGCCCGACCGAAATCAGCCTGCAAGTCCCTGCCAGCCAGATCGGGCCCTTGGTCGTCGAGGATTTCTGTGTCGCTGCGGCCGAGGAAGACGACGAGCCGCTAAGCGATGTGCAAACACAAGTTTCTATTCCCGCTGCTCTTTCGGCACAGGCATCGTTGCTTTGCGAAGGCGAAGACGAGAAGGCAATGACCTATGTCTCGCAGACATTGGATGTTTCGCTCGTGTGTGAGAGCGCATCGAGAGAGGATGCGTCTGTTTCCGAGTGAGGTGCAGAGTCTATGCCCAGACAGGCTCCGCGGAATCCTTGCCGGACTTCAGCGGCTTCGACATCAGTCGACTGCGACCGACAGATGCAGATCCAGGAAGGCGACTGTGCGGGCCCAGGCCTGTTCGGCGACGGCAGCATTGTAGTTCGGGCTGGACGGGTCCGCGAATGCGTGTTTGGCGTCGGGGTAAATTTCTATTTCGTAATTCTTGCCTAGCATTTCGAGCGTTCGTTCGAAGCGACGCACGGATTCAACCGGAATGCCACGATCATTCTCGCCGAAAAGACCGAGGATGGGCACGTTTACCGGCGCGAGACGCGCCTCGTCGGAGATAACCTGCCCGTAGTAAATGACGGCAGCGTCCAGGTCATTGGGGAAAAGCATGGCGGCATTCAGTACCCAGCCGCCGCCGAAGTCCCAACCGAGCGCGCCAATTCGCGGTGCCTGTCCCGAGTCGATCAGGAACTGGTAGGCCTGGCGGATGTTTTCTTCGGCAGCGCCTGGATTTTCCAGGATCTCGACCATAAAGGCCCGTGCATCTGCCGGCGATTGGGTGCTTCTGCCACCAAAAAGATCAACCGCCAGCACCACGTAGCCCTCGGCGGCAATGCGATCGGCCATCGCGCGCACACCGTCAGTCAGGCCCCACCATTCGTGTATCAGGATGAGTCCCGGCAGCGGATCGACCATGTCGGCAGGGAACACGAAGTGTCCGCGGACGAGCTGCTCGTCTACCTCGGCGTATGGCAGCGTCTCGGCGACTACTGGTCTTTGCGGCGCAGTTTCAACCCGCGCGGCCGGAGCCTCGACGGTCTCGGCGGGCACCACTTCTTCGCTCTGCGGCGTGGTTACGGGCTGCGTTGCGGGCGCTTCATCGGCACCGCGCGAACCGGTATCGCACGCAGTTAAAGCCGGCAAGCACAAAACTGTTGCCAGAAATATCAATCGCCGCATACCGGTCTGACTGANNGTACGCGCAGTAGTGTAATGCAAAATTGGCTTAACTGGCAGTTGAGCGCGTAATTTTGGCACCATTGGCTGCATCGTTACTGTGACGCGGGCCCTGCACTGATATGAGTTGTTTGCAAGAAGTCATCGTATATCTGATCGCCGCCCTGATCATGGTGCCGATCAGCAGAAAGCGGCGATTCGGATCGGTCCAAAGCTGATTCAGACAGCTCGCGAGACGGGCCGCGAACTCATGTACCTGATGAAGCGTGACCAGAAGGTTTGAGCCGGATTACTACCAGTCCTCGTCGTCCTCCCACTCCTTGAGTTTGCTCTTGTCCACCTCGCGCCACTGCTGCTCGCTTTTTCTTACGTTCGCGTAAACCTTGGCCAGCACCCAGATGATGACGGCGGCAATGATCAGCAGTACCGGCCAGAAGCCTTCGGACATTCGGCACCTCCAATTTTCCATTGTATAGCGCTAGAATCACTCGATGACGGCAATCCCGCAAAGCATGAGCCCGCAAGGCCTGGAATTCGGGCCGCGCAGAAAGTCATTTCAGATCGAAGCGGCGCTCGCTACCGACTGGCACGGCGGCAGTGCATTCAAAACGGCCTGGTTCAACGCCATGTCCATGCTGTTCCCGCTCGGAGAGAAGTTCTTCATCGACAGCGTCCGCCATTTCGCCGGCGAGATTGAGGATCCGAAGCTGTTGGCCGAGATCTCGGCATTCCAGGCGCAGGAAGCGACACACCGGCGCCAGCATCAACACTACAACGAACTCTTGTGCCAACTGCGTGGCTACGACCTCGATCGCATCGAGCGCCCCGAACGGGAAAGGATCGATTGGGCTTACCGCGAGCTTACCGCGCGCCGGCGGCTGGCCGGAACAACCGCCAGTGAACACCTGACTGCGATACTTGCCGACGAGATGCTGACCCGCAAGGAACCGATGGCCGGCGCAGATCCGGCCATCGCCGAGCTTTGGCTTTGGCACGGTATCGAGGAGACCGAACACAAGGCGGTCGCATTCGATGTACATGTCGCTGTCGGGGGGACGATTAGCGAAAGACGCCACGCCCTCATTCTCAATACCTTCTTTTTCCTGAAGGATACGATGCGCAATCTTTGCATCATGCTCTCGACCGCCGGCAAACTCTGGAGCGTTCGCGAATGGGCCACAGGTTTCCACTATCTCTTTATCAATCCCGGCGTATTGCGGCGCATCTTCATTCCCTGGACAAAGTTTCTACGCAAAGACTTTCACCCCTGGCAGCATGACAACCGTTACCTGATCGATGCCTGGGAACAGCGCGAGGCGGGCGCCGGTTAAGCTGCCACACGCGCTCCCGAAACGTGGCTGATTGACTTTAACCGCCGTTCGGTTAGCATCACGGCTGTAAGTCACATGGCACTGAAATCTTCATGAGAACCACGAAAACAAAAAATCTGCCGATTCTTGTGGTCGGGTTCTTCTGTGCCTTCGGCATGGCAACTCTGCCGCGACCCGACACGCGCACCTAGCCGAAAACTCTGCTGATTCAAGGTATCCGGCATGGTGTCGCCGGATCAATCCGTTGTATGTGACTGTTTTACGTACGGCGAAAGACAGTAGAAATCTTATCGATGACTTACGGAATTACCAAAAATGAAATGACCTTCTGGGAACGCGCCCGCGTACTCANNAAATCTTATCGATGACTTACGGAATTACCAAAAATGAAATGACTTTCTGGAAACGCGCACGCGCTTTCGTCAGCGAGTCACTGAGCGACAACGAGGCAGACTTTACGGTTGGGCCGATTGGTCGTGCGCTCGGCTTGCTTGCAATTCCGATGATGCTCGAGATGGCAATGGAGTCGGTGTTTGCAGTAGTCGACATCGCCTTCGTTTCCCGGCTTGGTACCGATGCGATTGCCGCGGTCGGCCTGACTGAGGCACTCATCACCGTCCTTTATGCTGTCGCCATCGGTCTCGGCATGGGCGTCACGGCAATGGTGTCGCGGCGCATTGGCGCCAAAGATCCTGACGCGGCCGCGCAGGTTACCGGTCAGGCGATACTGATCGGTGGCGTGCTTGCGGTCGCGATCGGCATTCTTGGCGTCAACTATGCGGCGGACTTGTTGCGCATGATGGGTGCCAGCGAGGGCG
>JABAOH010000996.1_pt1 | contig 19122 bp, 27 predicted proteins | sample 7062181 | NCBI WGS metagenome assembly JABAOH01 (sample SAMN14538630, study PRJNA623070) | marine sediment metagenome | biome: marine biome [ENVO:00000428]; feature: marine pelagic biome [ENVO:01000023]; material: deep marine sediment [ENVO:00002113]; isolation source: pool of 5 deep marine... | reverse complement strand
ATTCAAAAAAATTTTATAAGGTGATATAATGGGAGTAAAACAGATAAATGAGAAATATAGGTGTAACATCTGCGGAAATGAGGTTATAGTAACCAAAGTTGGTGGCGGAACTTTAGTTTGTTGTGGAGAAGAAATGGAATTAATAGAACCAATAGAGAAAAAAGAACCAATTTTAGAACGAGGTTTCGAAGTTGGAACGGAAGTTGAAGAGGAGAAAAAAGAACCTGAAGAAGAAATAAAAAAGAAAATTGAAAAGGTAGAAGAAGAAATTGGCGAAACAAAAGGAGAATTTGAAGAGGAACCCAAAGAAATAGAAGATTATGTAGAAGATATAGAAGAAACAGAGGAAGAAGAAGAGGAAGAAGAGGAGTGAAGATGGTAAAAGTTTTTAGATGCATAATTTGTAAAGAGGCTTACATGGGAGATGAAAAGCCTAAACAATGCCCTTATTGCGGAGCTCATGAAAAATATATTATATTTGCAAAAGATTGGATAGAATCTGTGGTTGGAGAATTAAATGAAACTGATAAAGAAAATGTTAAAAAAGCTTTACAACTAGAAATAGATAATGCTAAGTTTTACTTCTGTGCTTCAAATAATACTAAGAACATCGAAGGTCAAGCAATGTTTAAAAGACTAGGAAAAGTCGAGAGAGAGCATGCTGATGTTTGGTGCAAGATTTTGAGAATTGCTTTGCCAGAAATAAAAGCAGCTGAAACTTGTGCCGAAGACTATCAAGAACAATTGAAAGATTCTCACGCAAGAGAAGAGAGAGCAATTAATTTCTATAAAAAGGCTGCAAACCAAGCTCAAAATGAAAGAGTGAAACAAGTGTTCGAAGCAGTTGTTGAAGTTGAAAAAGATCATTTGGGACTTTCAGAAGAAAGGATGATAAAATGAAGATTTATAGTAAAAAAGATGAATTAGATAGTGCATTAAAGGAGAAACACGTTCCTGTAATAAAAGTTCCAGAAAGGACAGAACCTGGAAAGGATTTTGAAGTTATTATAAATGTTGGTGAAAACGTTCCTCATCCAAATACAGTTGAACATCATATAAAATGGATTCAGGTTTTTGCTGAAGTTGAAGACAGAGCTTACAATCCTGTTCATGTTGCTACTTTTGATTTGGGGCCAACTTTTGCAGAACCAAAAGTTAAGTTCAAAATGAAATTAGAAAAACCAGCAATATTAATTGTTTTAGGATATTGTAATCTTCATGGGATTTGGGAAAGCTCAGTTAAAATAGAAGTAGAATAATCTTCTAAATCAAAGAGAATTTAAATTTAAGGCAACGTCAAGGTCGTTTTAAGTTTTTTCTTTATTTTTTCAACCTCTATCTCTAATTTTTGAACTCTTTTTTCTAAATCGTCTTTCTTTGTTTGTTTCATACTAAGAATATAGAAAAATCAGGATTTAAGGGTTATTTTGGACAACCACAAATCATTCTACATTTTGATTGATCACCTACAGGAACTCCATAATAAGTTTCACATAAGGCTTGTAGAGTATCAGAAGAATCTTTTTTTCCATCTTTGTTAGCGTCAAAACATTCCATTATAATATCTTTAGTAGATGTTTCTTCACAACCCATTTTAACTAAGTCATAACACGCTCTACCTTTTGAAGTTTCAGAATACATACATGAATTTTCTTGAGGAAAGGGAGGAATTGGTATTACAAAAGGTAAAATTAGTAATAAAATTACCAAAATAATCCCAATAATCAAATAATATTTATTCTTCATATCTAAATTATACAAAAATCAGGATTTAAGGGTTAACATCCGTATGTCTTAGCCCAACTTTCATTTGCGAATTCACTAACATTGCAATATCTCTGGTTTATGGTAGCATGTTTATTAGTAAGTAATTCATTATTAAGAGTTATTTTATTACAGTAAATAGCTGCTACAATACGATCATAACTACCTTTAGTTTGTCCATCATCCTCATCTACTTTTGCTGATGAAGATTCAACGTCATATAGAATGGCTGATGAGGACGTACATTTATTGATGTTTTGATAGGTCAATGGATAGATATAGGATATGTTCATTTCTTACTTATTTTTCATTCCCATCTCAAAAACTTTTTTATTGAGTTCAATATATCTTTTAGGAACATTTTCTTCTATTGCTTCAAGAACAAATTTTTCTTTTAAAGGAAGTAAGCCTTTAGAAATAGCATAACCTAAAATAAAGATATTTGAAGTTATAATAGAACCAGTTTCTTTTTTAACAATTTCAGAAGCATTTATAATTATTATCCTACCTGCAAACGGCTTTATATGACTGACAATGTTTTCCATTCTCGGATATTTTTCTCCAAGAACTGAAACAGTAATTGGTGGTAATTTGTATTTATCAATTAAAAATACTGTTTTATGTTTCTTAGAACCAAAATAAGTTGTTCTCAAAGCTTCTAAAGGTTCTAATGCAATTATGAGGTTAGCCTCACCTTCTAAAATCAAAGGTGTATACATATTTTCTCCAAATCTTATGTGTAGAGGTATAGAACCGCCTCTTTGAGCTAACCCATGAACTTCTGTTGTTCTAACATCATAACCTTGTTTTAATGCAGCTTCAGCTATTATTGTTCCTAAGGTCATTGCTCCCTGACCACCGACACCAGTTACAATAACATTGAATTCCTTCATTTTTCTTTCACCGCATGTATTGCTTTGTTAGGGCAAATCTGAGCACAAACTGCACAACCTGTACAAATGTTTTTATCGATATTAAAGATTTCATGTTTCTCGTGTATTGCTGGGCAAGCTAAAAGATGCAAGCAAGTTCCACATTTTTTACAAACCTTAGGATCTATCTCAAATTTAGCAACTTTTATTCCTTGTTTTCTCTTTTTTCTCATTGCCAATAATTGACACTCTCTTTTAGCAACTATAACAGAGACCTTATCCTTTTCTATAAGTTCTCTTATTGTTTTTATCATTAAATTAACATTATTCGGATCAATAACCCTTACATCTTCTATTCCCATTCCTTTTGCGATGGCATCTATGGCTATTTCCTTTGTTGGCTCACCCATAGCAGTTATTCCTGTTCCAGGATTTGGTTCATGTCCTGTCATTGCAGTTATTCTGTTATCCATAACAATGATTAATGGGTTTGATTTATTGTAAACAGCATTAACCATTCCTGGCATTCCTGCATGGAAGAAAGTGGAATCCCCTAAAAATGCTATAACTTTTTGATCACTAACCTTTCTTATACCATGTGCCACTCCTTCACTAGCACCCATGGAAAACATCCAGTCTTGGGTTTCCATTGGTTTAAACAGTCCCAGTATATAACAACCAACATCTCCTCCATAAACAACATCCATTCCTCTTGTTGCAACTTTTGCTGCATAGAAAGTGGCTCTGTGAGGACAACCTGGGCACATGACTGGAAGCCTTTTTGGTTCTTTTATTTTCATATATTTTTTCTTATGAGCTCTTAAATCAACCTCATATTTCTTTCCTGTTATTTTACTTAAAGTATTTACAAGCATTTCTTCATTATATTCTCCTGAATATGGAAAATAATCGGGTTTTCCTAAAACCTTTAGTTTAGGATTAAAATCTTTAGCTAATCTCTTAACATAGTTTTCAATTATAGGTTCAAGCTCCTCGACAATGAGAATTTTTTTGAATCTTTTAATAAAACTTTTAATCAACTTTTCAGGCAAAGGATAAGTAAAACCGATTTTCAAAACAGGGACTTTAATTTTCAAATCATTCATTGCATCCATAACATAATCAAAAGAAACCCCAGAAACTATTATTCCAAAACCACTTTTAATATTTTTATTAACATAAAAGTTTAGTTTAGATTTTTCAGAAACTTCTTTTAATTTATCTAGTTTTTTATGAAGCTCTTCGTGAGTTTCCATTATGTAAGGTGGAAAGTTTCTATATACAATATCTTTTATGAATTTTCCTCTTGTCTTTCCTTTAACGATTTTTCCCAATTTTACAACGCTTCTCATATGATCGACTCTTGTTGTCATTCTTATGAAAACCGGTATCTTGAATCTTTCTGATAACTTAAAAGCTTCTTTAACAAAATCCTTACTTTCCTGAGCATTTGATGGCTCCAACATTGGTAAGTGGGCTACTCTTGCAAAAGGTCTTATATCCTCTTCACTTTGGCCAGAACTGTGACAAGCAGGATCATCTGCAACCACTATTACCATGCCTGCTTTTACTCCCGTATATGCAGATGGAAATACGCTCTCACAGGCAACATTTAACCCAAAATGCTTAAAAAATGTCAGTGACCTTACTCCTGACAAAGCTGCTCCTACAGCAGCTTCGAAAGCTACTTTTTCATTAGATGAATATTCAAAGTAAATTCCAGCATCTTTTGCTATTTGAGCAAGTGTTATTCCTATTTCCGAAGAAGGTGTTCCTGGATAAGTAGAAGCAAAACCAATCCCAGCTTCCAGTGCACCTCTAGCAATTGCTTCATTCCCCAGAAGTAGAACTTTTTTTCCTTGCTTCTCTAAGACTTTGTGCATATAATTAATATCTCTTTCTTATATAAAACTATTTCATTAATTTCTTTATTATTTTTGCCAATCTTTTAATTCCAACATCGATCTTATTGTCTTCAGCATTGCTAAAGTTTAATCTCATAGAATCATGACCTTTTCCATCAACACAAAAAGCAGCACCATGAACATAAGCAACTTTCTCTTTAATCGCTTCTTGAAACATTTCTTTTGTGTCTAGATGACCAGGCAGAGTGACCCATAAAAACATTCCACCATCAGGCTTTGTCCATTTTGTTCCTTTTGGAAAATACTTTTCTAAAGCCTTTAACATTATATCTCTTTTTTTCTTATACATTTTTCTTATCTTTGGTATTTGTTTATCAACTAAGCCGTATCTCAAATATTCTTCAGCAATCCATTCAACAAAAGTATTTGTGCATAAATCAGCTCCCTGCTTTGCTATGATCATTTTTTTAATTATTTCTTTATTTGCTATTAACCATCCTAATCTAAAACCTGGTGAAAGAATTTTTGAGAATGTGCCTGTATAAATAACAATACCATCTTTATCCAAACTTTTTATGGGTGGAACTGATCTTCCAGAATATCTTAATTCGGAGTAGGGATCGTCCTCCAATATTATCAATTTATATTTTTTTGCTATTTTTAAAATCCGTTTTCTTCTTTCTAAAGACATTGTTACTCCTGATGGATTTTGAAATGTCGGCACTGTATAAATTATATCAAGGGGTTTATTTTTGTTCTCTTCCAATTTCCTTTCTAATTCATCCATTTTCATTCCGTCGTCATCCATAGAAACTGGAATGTAATTTGGTTGATAGGCATTAAAAGCAGCTAAAGCCCCCAGATAGGTCGGACATTCAACAATTAGGTAGTCTCCTACATTAAAAAATATTTTTGCCGTAAGATCAAGAACCTGCTGAGAGCCTGTTGTTATGATAATTTCATCCATTTCACATTTTATTCCCTTTTTCTTCATTCTTTTTATTAAAAGTTCTCTTAGTTCTTTCAAACCTTCTGTAGGACCATATTGTAAAGCCTGTGCTCCATGTCTTTCCAAAACACTATCAGTAATTTTTTCAATCATTTTAACAGGAAAAGAATGAGGACTTGGTAAACCACCTGCAAATGAAATTATTTCTGGATTTTGAGTTATTTTTAATAGTTCTCTTATTTCTGAAGCTTTCATCTTTTTGGTTCTGTCTGCGTATTCCATAAATATAGTTCAATAGGTTCTATTAAAAAGATATCTACAGGAAACTAAAAGGCAATTATTTTAAAAACTAAATAGATAAAATAGTATGAAAAAATGTGTAAATCTAAAAGAAAATCTAGAGAACTGTCCCTGCAGCTATCCCTCTTGCCCTAGAAAAGGAATGTGCTGCGAGTGCTTAAAGCATCATTTAAAAAGTGACGAGTTGCCAGCTTGTTGTTTTCCTCTAGAAGTAGAAAAAACATTTGACAGATCAATAGAAAAATTCATAGAAACTCGGAAAGCTTAAATAATTCAAAAATAAGTGAATTTTTATGAAGAACAGAGCTGTTGGTATTTTAATAATAATTATTGCAATTTTAATAGGATATATAATATTTTCCTTTAACCGAGCGATGATTAGCATTGTGGATACAGCCTGTTCACATGGACCTACTTGTCCTATGTGGGGTACAATTGAGTTTCAAACAAATGTTAGTATTGGAATAATGGTTTTTATTGTCGCAATAGGCTTATATTTAATATTTTTCGGAAAAGAAGAGAAAATAATAACAAAGGTTAAAACTATAAAAACACAAATTGAACCAAAAAAAATCACAAAAGAAAATTATAAAAAAATCATGAGGAACTTAAATAAGGATGAAAAATTTGTTCTTGAAAAAATTATTGAAGCGGATGGAACTATATTTCAATCAGACTTAGTGGACAAGACGAAATTTACAAAGGTTAAGGTCTCAAGAATTTTGGATAGATTAGAAGGCAGGGGACTAATAGAAAAGAGAAGACGTGGGATGGCCAATATAGTTGTTTTAAAGCACTGAAACTAGTTTCATACTTTGACTGATAAGGTGTTTCACTCTATAGTTTTTTATGAAAAATGCAACATTTCCCGAATGTCCAATCTGCCTTAAGATAATAACGAGTGATGCGACATTACCAAATTATTGCAGGCTTTGTGGGATGGTCATAGATGAAAATAACCAAAAATTTTGTTGTGAGGAGTGCAAGTTCAGATTAAAAAGAATTTTGAAAGCAAAAAAAACTAGAGGTGAAATACGTGGAAGAAATAATAAATATAAAAGGTATGCATTGTAACAGCTGCATAAAGTTAATAGAAGATAAAATAAGTTCATTAAAAGGAATAGAAAAAATCAAAGTAAGTTTAATTGAAAATAAAGCATTTGTAAAATTTAATTCTGAAATTATTAGTTTAAAAAAAATTAAATCAGAAATACAAGACTTAGGCTATTCTACGGATGGTGACAGCAAAAAAAAACTTAGTAAAAAAGGCCTCCTTCAGGGAATAGCTTATGGTTTAATTCCTCACATAGGATGTATAGCCTTTATTACAGCTTCTATACTTGGAGTAACTGTGGCTGTTAATTTTTTCAAACCACTACTTATGAACCCATGGTTCTTTCACATACTTATTTTGATCTCAGCTGGATTCGCAACTTTGTCTTCTGTTATATATCTACGAAAGAACGATTTGCTATCATTTCCTGGAGTCAAAAGAAAATGGAAATATCTTTCAACAATGTATGGTTCAACAATTGGAATAAATTTATTTCTTTTTATGGTGATATTTCCACTTCTTGCGAATGTGTCTGTGGCATCACCAACAGGTGCTTTTATTGCTGAAGATCTTGATGAACTATATTCGATAAGATTATCAGTTAATATACCATGCCCAGGTCATGCACCACTTATATCAGGAGAACTAAAAACAATAGATGGTGTTGCAGCAATACAGTTTAGTTATCCTAACTTCTTTGATGTAAAATATGATTCCACTAAAACAACAAAGCAAAACATGTTGTCCTTAGAGGTTTTCGATGTATACGAAGCAACTGTTGTGGATGAAACAAATCGCCAAATAAGTGAACCGACTACTAATTCAACTAACAGAGTTAGAACTGGATGTGGTTGTGGTGGTAGCACTTGTGGTGGAAGTGGAAGTTGTTGTGGGGCTTAAACATGGAACTTAATAATGAAGAATCAAATATAGAAAAGAAGCTTGAAAAAAACAGTGACGAAAAAATAACTAATAGTAGTAAGAGAACAAACAAGTTTTTGATTTTAGGAGTATTTATTATCGTCTTGATATTAGTTGTATTCTTTACTAACGGTTTCGGACTATTCAATAGAACAAGCGATGCGACAGATAATACAAAAAATTATGGTGAAATAGAAATCCCATTATCAGAATTGTCAGAAAATGCTAAATGGTACGAATATGATTCTGATGGTACAGCAGTAAAATTTTTTGCAGTTAAGGCAAAAGATGGAAGTGTAAAAACCGGTTTTGATGCATGTGATGTTTGTTATAATAGGAAGAAGGGATATAGCCAAAATGGAGATTTTATGATTTGTAATAATTGTGGCAATAGATATCCAATAAGCGGACTTGGAACAGAAAACAAAAATCCAGGAGGTTGCTGGCCTGGTTACTTAGAAAATAATATAAATGGGAAAAACGTTGTCATCAAAGAAGCTGATTTAGAAAAGGGTAGGTTGATGTTCGTATGAACAAAACAATTTTTTTAACTATTATGATTGTCATCGTAATGTCAGTAGTATTTTATAGCTCGAATTTCAACACAGAAAGTTTTGAGCAGAAGAGAGAAAGAATTCTGAATGAGCTATCACTTGCTATAGATGAAGCAATTGAAAAGGATAGATATAAATGTTGTATTGATCCTCCATGTACAATGTGTTATATGGGTAATTGGTTATGGGATGATGGAAGTTGTTATTGTGATGACTTAATCATGAAAGGTGAATTTGATAAAGTATGCCCACAATGTATAAAAGGTATAGAAGAAGGTAGATGTATAAGTACAAGAATTGAAGAATGTACCATACCTCAAGTAAAGTAAAATATTCGGTGATTGGTATAACAAAAAAAATAACTTTATCCATACATGGAATGCATTGTGCTAGTTGCGCAATTATTATAGAAAAAGAGTTGAAAAAACAAAAAGGCATAAAAAATGTTGTTGTCAACTTCTCAACAGAAGAAGCTACAATGGAATATAATCCTAAATTAATTAATATAAAAAGATTTAAAAAAATCATAAGTGATTTGGGATACAAAGCTCTGGAACCAGATGAATTAAATGAAAGCGAAAAAGAGATTAAAAAATTAAAAATACTCTCTATAATTGGTCTCATTCTAACAGTACCTGTAGTTATTATCAGTATGTTTTTAGAAATACCAGATGAAGGATACATATTATTGTTACTAACAACACCAATTCAATTTGGTATTGGTTATCATTTCTACAAGAATTCATGGAATTCTTTGAAGAAAAAATATTTCAATATGGATTTTTTAGTGATTTTAGGCACTAGTGCTGCTTACTTCTATAGTCTTTTCACAACATTTTTTGGCGGTACAATTTTTTTTGAAGCTTCTGCAACAGTTATAACAACTATCACCATTGGTAGATTAATGGAAATCATCTCAAAAGGTAAAACATCAGAAGCCATTAAAAAATTGATTAAATTACAGGCAAAAACAGCGAGAGTTATAAGAAAAGGTGAGGAAATCGAAATTCCTATAGAACATGTGAAAAAAGGCGATTTAGTAATAGTAAGACCTGGAGAAAGAATACCAGTTGATGGCATAGTTATTGATGGTTACTCTTCAGTTGATGAATCGATGATAACAGGAGAGAGTATACCAATTGGAAAGAAAAAAGGTGATGAAGTAATTGGCGCAACTATGAATAAACATGGGATGTTAAAAGTAAAAGCAACGAAAATAGGAGCAGAAACAGCATTAGCTCAAATAATAAAATTAGTAAAAGATGCGCAACAATCAAAAGCACCGATTCAAAGAATTGCAGATGTTGTGGTTTCTTATTTTGTTCCAATAGTATTATTAATAGCCATATCATCATTTTTAATTTGGTACTTTTTCTTAGTAAGATACTTTCCTATAGAACAACCATTTTTATTTTCTTTAACGATCATGGTAAGTGTTTTAGTCGTTGCGTGTCCTTGTGCCATGGGAATAGCCACACCAACAGCTGTTATGGTTGGTTTAGGAAAAGGAGCAGAAAATGGAATCCTTATAAGAAATGGTGAATACTTAGAAAAAGTCCAAAAACTTGATACAATTATCTTTGATAAAACAGGCACATTAACAAAGGGGGAACCAGAAGTAACAGATATTATATCTTTTAAAAAATTTGATAAGAAAAAATTGATAAAATTGACTGCTATTGCTGAAAAAAATTCTGAACATCCGCTCGGAGAAGCTATTGTCAAAAAGGCTAAAAAAATGAAAATAAAATTACCGACACCCAAATACTTTAAAATAATACCTGGTCATGGTGTTGTTTCTACTTATAAAGCTAAAAAGATAGTCGTTGGAAATAGAAAATTGATGAAAAAAAATAAAATAGATACAAAGGAAGTTGAAGAAAAGATTAAAATTCTGGAAGAAAAAGGAAAAACAACAGTTATTGTTGCATATGGCAAAAAGATTGTTGGTTTAATTGGAATTGCAGACACCCTAAAAAAACATTCTAAAAAAGCTGTTAATAAATTGAAAAAGATGGGTTTGTCCATAATTATGATTACAGGTGATAATGAAAGAACCGCAAAAACCATTGCCAAACAAGTTGGCATTAATGAAGTAATAGCAGATGTATTGCCTCAAGATAAGGCTAAAAAGGTAGAAGAACTACAGAATCAAGGTAAATTTGTTGGTATGATTGGAGATGGAATAAATGATGCACCAGCATTAGCTAAAGCAAATATTGGTATAGCTATAGGAAGTGGAACCGATGTAGCGATTGAGACAGGTGATATTGTTTTAATAAAAGAAGATTTAAGAGATGTTGTAAGTGCGATTAGATTGAGTAAAAAAACATTAAGTAAGATAAAGTGGAACTTGTTCTGGGCTTTTGTTTACAACACAGCAATGATTCCTATTGCTGCTGGTGTTTTATACCCCTCCTTAAGATTATTATTACCACCTATGGCCGCTGGTATAGCTATGGTTTTAAGTGATATCTCTGTTGTGGGAAACTCATTATTACTTAAAAGACTGAAATTACAATAAATAAAAAACTCCATAAAACTTTAAATAAATTAATAATGAATGATTTTCATGGAAGAAGAAAAAAAATCTGATGAAACAAAAGAAGAAACTAAAACTGATGAAAAGAAAGAAAATATCTTAGTTATTAAAAAATCAACAGTATTCATAATTGCTGCTGTAATAGTAATTTTTATAGTAGGAATAATTGGATTAAGAATGGCTGGTTTCTTCAATGGTGGAAATAATACAACAAATGGTGTAGAAATGATAGCATCAGACAGTCCTATTCTTGGAGATTCAGACGCAGATGTATTTTTAGTAGAATTCTCAGATTATGAGTGTCCTTATTGTCAAGCTGCTGAAGGAACTAATTTTCAGGTAATATCAAGACTTAAACAATCAGACCCTCTCTGGGAAGCTCCAATACCAAAAGTAATAGAAGAATATGTAGATACAGGAAAAGTAAAACTTGTTTTTAGACAGTATCCAATACATGAGAATGCTAAGAAAGCAGCAGAAGCAGCCAAATGCGCACAAGAACAAGATAAATTCTGGGATTATCATGAAATTCTCTTTGAAAAATATGAGGCTTTAAGTGCTACAGATTTGAAAAAATATGCTGCTGATTTAGAGTTAGACTTAAATCAGTTCAACCAATGCTTGGATTCTGGAAAATACAAAAACAGTGTGGAAAACGATATGAATGATGGTAGAAGTTTAGGAGTTTCAGGAACTCCGACTTTCTTTATAGGAAATGAAGAAAAAGGATATGAGAAAATCGTGGGTGCAGAATCTTTTTCTGAATTCAAGGGAATAATAGACTTAAAGATTTCTGTCTAACCATTCTCTTACTATTTCTTCTGGTAATGATCCTGCAAATTCTGCAATAATTCTTCCATCTTTTATCATTTTAATAGAAGGTATACTGGTTACTCCAAACATTTTTGCTGTTTCCTTGTTTTCATCAACATTAATCTTGACTAAGACAAACCTGTTCTTGTATTCCTTTTCTAACTTTTCTAGTAATGGTTCTAAGATTTTACAGGGGGAGCACCAAGGTGCCCAAAAATCAACTACTACTGTCATTCTCAAAGATTTCTTTAAAACCTTTTCATGAAATTCTTGATCAGTTACTTCTATCATTTTATCACTATTTTAATATTCTTCTTTTTGAAATAAAAATAGATGAATAATAATATTGCTATAATAGTTATAATAGAAACTGTTTCTATTTCATAGCATGATAAGAAATAAAGCAAAGATGTTATTTCACAAGTAGCTGAGGTTGGATCACAGCTTCCAAAAACCAATAGATTATAAATTCCGTAAGCAGAATAAAGCAAACTAGCAAAAAATACTATTGTGAATATCCATGATATTGTTCTGAAATGCCTGTAGAAGAATCTGGCTAGTTTTGGCATTCTCATTAACTTAGAAGTTACTTTGGATTTTATTTTTTCTTCAAGTTTTACATCACAGGGTTTGAATTGAATCATTAAAAAGACACATTTGAATGCATCTTTAGCTAATGGTCTGTATCTTGCAGACACTATGCTTAGAAAACTAAAAACTATTAAAGCAACGATACATATGACCATTTCATCTACCTAACATTTTTGCAATATTACTTAGCTCCTCTATAAATATTTTCACTTCTTCTCTTGTATTGTAAAAATATAGAGAAGCTCTAACAGAGCCATTATTCAAATTTATGAATTTATGAAAAGCATGAGTACAGTGCATACCAGATCTTACACATATATTTTTCTCGTCAAGAAACATTGCAATTTCATGTGGTTGCATTCCTTTTATATTAAAAGCAGCCAAAGAACTTCTTTTATTCCAATCTTTTGGTCCGACCAACTCTAAGTTTGGAATAGTTAATATGCCTTCAATCAAAGTTTTGGAAAGTTCTTTTTCTTGGTTTTCAATATTTTTCATTCCTATAGATGATAAATAGTCAACAGCAGCCCCTAAACCAATTGCTCCTGCATAATTCTGTATTCCACCTTCAAACCTATGTGGGACATCTTCAATCTTAAAGGATTTTGTATCTAAGAAAGTATCTTTAATAGTTTCTCCACCTAGGATAAAAGGTGATAATCCTTTTAACAAATCCAATTTTCCATATAAACACCCTATGCCAGTTGGCCCGCACATTTTGTGACCTGAAAATGCAAGAAAATCAACATCCAATTTTTTAACGTCTATTGGAATTCTTGGAACAGATTGAGCACCGTCTGCCAGAACTAATGCATTGTTATCATGAGCAATCTTTATTATTTCTTCTAAATCCACTTTGGTTCCAGTAACATTTGAACCAAAAACTATTGAAACTAATTTTGTCTTCTTATCAATCTTTTCTTTAAAATTTTCGATATTAAAAATTCCTTCATTATTGGAAAAAACTAAATCCAAATCTATGATTCCTTTTTTCGATAAGCTAAACCACGGTATAATTCCTGAACTATGTTCTAGATTAGTTGTCAGTACTTTATCTCCTTTTTCAAATCTGAGTCCATGTGAAACAAGATTGATTGCTTCGGTTGTGTTCCTAGTCCAAACTATTTCTTCTTCTTTTCTAGCATTTATGAATTTGGCAATTTTTTCTCTTGCTTTATCAAAATTCTCTGTTGTCTTGGTTGCTAGTTTGTGAATTGATCTGCCAGCACATCCTGTATACTCTGAATAATAAGCTAAAATAGCGTCAATTACGCTTTTTGGTTTTAAGGTTGTACATGCGTTGTCAAAATATATTATAGGCATTCTTTGAAGTAAAGGAAAGTTTTTTCTTATTTTTTCAATGTTCATTATATCCCCTAATAATAATCATAGTCTTTTTTAGAAATATAAAAGTATTAAAGTTAACCGCAGCTTGCTGCAGAACCGCTTCCACTACCTGAACCTATTGGTCCTATTCCAGGAGATTCTGCTGCTGTACTTAATGCTTGTTCGCATTCTGATGGTGCTGTATTGAAAGCTGAACATATTGCTTGTTTTATTGCTTCTGGTGACCTTTGTACACTCAAAGTTTTACCATTGACAACAAAAGTAGGTGAACCTCCAACGCCAAATTGTTGTGCAAGTATTCCATCAACTGGATAAAGTGGGAATCTTCCACCTGACCATGTACTCTCATCATTATAAAGTCCTGTTATGTTAAATTGTGTATCTGTAGCATCTACACAAGAATCGAGTTTTGTTTTATCTACTCCAACTTGATCAACACAACCTTCCCAATCGTCGCTTCCAACAAAGCAGCGTAGATATTCTGTAAGTTTATCATTTTGTTCTTTTTGAATACAATACATTCTTGTATTCTCATCAATTTCCTTTTTCCCATGCATTGCATAATGGACAAAGTTTAGTTCTAAATCAGCTTTGTCTCCAAGTAATTCCATAACAGGAACATAAGCTTTTGTGAACTGCAAACCATAAGGACAATAAGACATAATGAAAGCATGAACTTCGGGTTTATTAGTTTTAGGTAATTCTTCTGGCTGTTCTGGCTGTTCTGGCTGTTCTGGTGTAGGTAATTCCTTTGTTATATCCAATGGTGAAGCTAAAAACATATAAGATCCGTCTCTTGTTAGAAATACAGAAATTTCCCTATCTTGATAAGAAAGGGTAACGTTGTATATATCTTCAAAATCTTCTACAGAAACAAATGATGCTTCTGTACCAGGTTGAACTAAGTTTCCGTTGATAAATTCAAGTGCCTTAACAGCTGCATCTTCTGGTTCTATAATATCTTCAGAACCTGCTATTGTCATGCTAGTGACTCCAGTTCCGAATAATACTAAAACCGAAGCTAAAACTATTACAAGAACTATTGAGGTTATCATCCAAATGTTCTTTTTCGGCATTTTAAATCCCTTTTTTTCTTCTGATATTTTTTCTTCCAAATTTCCTTTTATTTCCTCAGTCATAAAAACATCATGACCTTTTAATTATTTAAAGCTTTATTTATTTTTTGTAAATTTCCTAATATTATAAGTTACTATAAGGTAGTAAATTATTTAAATGTATCGTTTGAAGTATCATTCTATCTCTAAGAGGGTTTTAATTTGTTCCACATTAAAACCTATTATCATTTCTCCATCTATTTCTATTACAGGAACTCCTGATTGGCCTGTTTTTTCAATCATTTGTTTAGCTGCTTCTTGGTTTTCCTGAACATTTATGTCTTCAAATGGTATATTGTTTTCTTTAAAAAACTCTTTTGCCATTTTGCAATATGGACAAAAATTAGTTGAATAAACTTTTACATTCATAATCATCATTTATTAGTAAATTTTAAATTTTTATTCTTCTTTCTCTTTTTCAACTTTCTCTAATTGTTTACCACAACATAGGATATCACATACTTCACAACCACATTCCTCATCTACAATTATTTTAACACCACATACCCCACACTTGTATTTTTCACCTTTCTTAGCCATTTAATAGCCTCCTTATTTTTTCTTCTTTTTTGTTTTCTTTTCTGTTGCTTTATTAAGATCTTTAAGCAATTTATCTAGTTTTATTCCATGGGATTTTGCTGCTTGCTCAACAGTTTCATCAAAAGCTAGATGACACATTGCACATGGTAAACCATATTTAAAGAAAACCGCTGCAGTTTCAGGATGTTCCATAACTATTTCTCCCAAAACTGTTTTCTTTGTTATTTTTTTCATTTTAATCATTTAACATGTATGCATTGAACTGGGCATGTACCTTCTGCATCTTTAGCGCATTTTACATCTTTCACTGTAAGCTCTTCATTCTTGCTAGTTTTTTTAGAACCTTTAAGATGGGCTTTCCCATCATTACCTAATTCAAAAAAATCAGAGCAAACAGCTGCGCATGCTCCGCATCCAATACACTTTTCCAACTCATGAATTATCTTTGGCATAAATATCCTACTATTTTCTAATTTATAAAATTATTTGTTAAGAAGTTTTTTCTCAAGTTCCACAAAATCTTTTTGTTCTTTTTCAAGTTTATCTAGATTTTTCTTTATTCTTTTATGTTCTTTTTGTAATTCTTTTGGAATTTTTAAATCGTTTTTTGAAAGATAATCATAAATAGCTTCTTTTAGAGAATCTGCAGCAAGGAATGAACAGTGGACTTTAATGGGTGGCACTTTTCCACTCTTTTTTAGAATATCTTTATTAGTTATTTTCAGTGCTTGTTTTATGGTTTTTCCTTTAACCATTTCTGTTAAAATGCTACTAACAGCTAGAGCTACTACACAACCAAATGTTTGAAATTTAGCATCAACGATTTTATTATTCTTGACTTTGATGTACAATTCCATAACATCTCCGCAGATTAAGTTTCCAACTCTACCCTTTCCATCAGCATTTTTAATTATACCCACATTCTTAGGCTTTCTGAAATACTTCATAATTTCTTTTGAATAAAGTGAATGTCTCATTTAAAATTCTCCTCCGTATAAACTTTTATTCCATTTCTTTTTAATAAAGCAGTTGTAACGCCATCGCATCCACAAGACGGACTTCTGGCTTTCAGGATTGCTTCTTTTGCATTTATAGCTTGAGTTATTTTAAGAACTTCAAAAGCTCCTTTGATAAATAGTTTTGTAACATCATTACCATCTGCTTCAATTACTCTGGCCTTTCCTTCTAAAACATCCATACCAGTTCCACCATCTATTTTTGCATTAGGTCTTGGTATAGTTTGTCCAGCTAAAACTTCTGGACAAACAGGAATAGCTTTCATTCTTTTAACTAATTCTATAACTTTTTTATTCGGTTTAGATACTCCTTTGTAATTGCAATTAATTCCAGCCAAACAAGCACTAACTATATACATTACTTCCACCTTCCTTTGAACGGTGAAATTTTTCTTAATCTTTTAACGATATTAGGCAGAACTCCTAAAACATAATTTATATCAGCTTTGTTCGTATACTTTCCTAAGCTTAGTCTTAAAGATCCATGAGCTTCCTCGTGTTTTAAACCAATAGCTAACAAAACATGAGAAGGTTCTAGAGTGTCTGAAGAACATGCAGAACCAGTTGAACCGTAAATTCCGTGGGAGCTCAGTTCTACTACTAAAGATTCTCCTTCTATAAAATTAAACCAAAAATTAGCATTATTAGGTAATCTCGTTTTTGGATGTCCATTCAAATGAGAGTTTTCAATTTTCAAAACACCTTTTATCAAACTATCTCTTAATTTTCTCAATCTCTTTGACTCTGATGTCATTTCTTTTTTTCTTAATTCAACTGCTTTGGCCATTCCAACAATCCCTGCAACATTTGATGTAGAAGATCTCAAACCAAATTCATGACCTCCTCCATGCAATAGGGGTTCTATTTTAACTCCTTTTCTTATGAAGGTAGCACCTACTCCTTTTGGGCCATAAAACTTGTGAGCAGAAACAGAAAGTAGGTCAATATTCATTTTTTTAACATCTATTGGGATTTTTCCAAAAGTCTGAACACCATCTGTATGAAAATAAGCATCATGGTTTGAGCAGACAGTTCCTATGTCTTTGAGTGTTTCAATTGTTCCAATCTCATTATTAGCATGCATTATAGAAACTAGAATCGTATCTTTTCTGATTGAATTTTCTAATTGAATTAAATTAATGAAACCATCTTTATCAACAGGCAAGTAAGTAATTTCAAAACCTTGTTTTTCTAACCATTTACAAGTTTCTAGAACAGCATGATGTTCTATGGACGAAGTGATAATGTGTTTTCCTCTTTTCTTGTTAGCAAAAGCTACTCCTTTTAACACAGAATTAATTGATTCTGTTGCACTTCCAGTAAATATTATTTCTTCGGGTTTGGCTTTGATGAATTTTGCTACTGTTTTTCTTGAATTTTCTAAAGCTTTTTTTGCTTCTATGCCTAAAGAATGTAAACTCATGGAATTTCCGAATTTTTCATCAAAATAAGGTTTCATTGCTTTTATAACCCTTGAATCCACTGGTGTTGTAGCTGCATAATCCAAATAAACTTTTCTCATAAAAATATATAACGCTGTTATATTATATAAAATTAATTTTTAGATGTTCCCCATAGATAATTTCATATACTAGATGAAAAATCAAGAACTTAATTTCTTAATGGCTTCTTTAATCATTTCTTTTGGTGGGTAAGGATATTGTTTGCCTTTATAAAAATAGATTCTACACCCACAACTACATTCCTGTTTTACAAATTCAGTTGCTTTTTTTGTATGTTTAACGAGTTCTTTACAAGGTAGGCATTGCCCCTTTTTAACATCCTCTTGAGTGTCTTTTCCATTAATCTTTATAGTTGGTGAACCAACAAATCTATACTTCTTAGCTTTCTTATCCGAGTCAATTAAGATTTCTTCAATATCAGCTTTTACTCCAAGTTCTTTCAAGCCTTTTCTGATTAATTTTTTGGTTTTTACACACCAAGGACAATCTAAAATATACAGAAGTTGAATTTTCATAATAACAATTTGTTAATAGAAACTTAAATGTCATATACATGTTTCCTAGGGTTTATTTTCATCTATGTGCCTGAAACTCTTTCGTTTTCAAAAGGACAATTGCCAGCACAACCACCCATATCTCGTAGACATATGAGGCTACACGCTCTCCAAATCCGGTCCAAGGCGTTGGTTGGTTTGCCGCAAGCTGAGGAGCTTCCAAAAATGGTATAGTGCCAAACACGAGAAGTATAAGAATAGTCACGATTGTATAAATACGGAACCGTTTTCTGAATGCCATAGCCCCGAACACTAAGGCCACTACAGAGAAGATTACTCCTATACTCGCGAGGGTTATGTGCATTGTATCAGTAAACGTCATCACTGCTCCACGCATGTGCATTGGAAAGAATGGCCATAACACCAGACCGTTCGCCGCGTTTCCGAACACCATCAATGCCACGACGCGTAGAGAGCGTTTTCGACCAGCTGACATCCAGACGCCCAAAGCGAATGCAATCAAAAGCACAGAATATAATGAAAAAAGTGGAACGACGAGACCACTTGTCGGAGCGCCGATAGCAAACAGCTCGCTGATGGCTTGAGAGATGAAGCTGTAGCCTGGATATAGCGTGCCTGCAAGTATGTCAGTACAAGCAAGGAGTAGCGGCGCGAGAATACCACAGATGAGCAAGAATTTCTTTAAGTTATATTTCATATTCTAAATTTACAATTCTTAACTTATAAAATCTAAACTAGATGTTTCCATATGATAATTTCATGTAGAGTATTGAAAAGTGAGATTTTTCATGTGGTTATGTAGATATAAGTGAGGGAAATAAGATTTTTTGAATTAGTCATAAATAATCTAAGGGATTATTTTATTTTTTGATTGATAAAAATCTAGCATTTATTGCAACAA
>JABAOH010066790.1_pt3 | contig 19134 bp, 16 predicted proteins | sample 7062181 | NCBI WGS metagenome assembly JABAOH01 (sample SAMN14538630, study PRJNA623070) | marine sediment metagenome | biome: marine biome [ENVO:00000428]; feature: marine pelagic biome [ENVO:01000023]; material: deep marine sediment [ENVO:00002113]; isolation source: pool of 5 deep marine... | reverse complement strand
TGGCGCGGCGCTCCCAGTCACCGCCCTGGTCCCGTTCGTCCTGCACCTGCCGGCGAAGCTTGCGCTCATCAGCGATCGCTACCGCCACTTCCTGCTTGGCCTGAGCGAGCTGCGAGCGCATGTCGTCAATGATCTGGTTCAGCATCTTCTCGGGATTCTCAGCCCGAGCGATGAGGTCATTAAGGTTCGACCTCACCATAGTGGACAGCCGGCTCCAGATGCTCATGGCTCTCTCTCTACGGAGTTCTGTAACGCGATAGTGTCTCGAAATGCGAACGCAGCGCCAGCAAGATGCTTTCCAGCGAGGCTTGGAACTCGCTGAAATCCAAATCCTGGAGCTGCAGGGCGTCGGTCACCACGATCTCGTTCTCGTCCAATCCGTAGGCGCCGTGAACCATATCGGTGGCGTTGAGCTCCAGTAGCTCGCGAAACAGACCATTCCGAAGCTTTTCGTCCGCCGGCGCGTCCATCACCTCCACCCGCATCAGCAGCAGCGGAGGATCGAGGTTGACGAACACCGCCGCCACTTCCTGGCCATCACTCACCACCCACAGACCTTCCTCTAGTTCCTGGTACGGAAGCTCCAACCGTAACAAGAAGCTCTCTATATCTTCGCGCGTGACCATCCCGGCCTCCGACTAGGTTCGGGTGTCAGGTTCCTCGAGCCCAGCCAAATTCGCGCCCCGTCCGCCGCCCGCGGCGGAACCAGGTTACGAATCGCTTCGCCCAACGCCTTCCCTACCGGCGAATCCAACACGATCTTCGCCAAGAAAACGATAGCCAGCAGATAGAGGATCGGCATCATCTGCAACTACGAGTTGGGAAGGCCGGGGGTTTCCCCTCGGACGCGAAACCCGTGCGCCGCTCAGCGGCGAAGAGCCCCGGGGAATATCGGCGCGCGTCGATCGATTGGCTAGGTCAGGATGCGGCTTCGCGGCGAGCGCTCTGTAAGAGCAAGGATAGCTGAGCGTGAAGCGCCTCACCCTTGTTCTTGGCCTGGCTCCACTGCTTTCGCTCCACCAACGCCCGGACCTCTTGGAGCCCCTCCGCCATGATCTCCACCGACCCCGAACTCTGGGTGAGCTCCTCTACAGACTTGCCGGCGGCCGCCTCCTGCAGCTCGCTGAGCATCCTTTCCGCCGCCTCCAGCCGCGTTCGCACCTGGTCCCGGATCTCAGACTCCGACACCTGCGGTCGGGGGGGCTTCACCTCCGACGGCTCCGCCACCGCCGGCTCGGCGGCCGGGATGGCCTCTTTCTTCGCCAGCGCCGGCGCCCGCGGCGGGGCGGCCGCCGCCTCTCTGGCCTCGCCGCCGCGCGGCTCCACCGCCGGCGGCGCACCAGCCGCGGCCCGGATCTCACCACGCCGGTCTTCCCGACCGGCTTCAGGCTTTCCTCCGCGGCCGCGCCTGATCAACAGCGCGACGACCACGATCACCGCCGCCACGGCCACGATGATCAAGACAGCGTTCAAATCGCCTCCTGCGAGATCACGTCGGAAAGAAGATCAGACCGGCAGACGGTTGGTGAAGAAGAGAACGAGGAAGGCCGCGCTCCAGGCAAGAAGAAACGTGTAGGCGCCGAACAGCCAGATCCGGGAGCCCCGGCGCCCCGTCCTCACCCCGCGGCCATCGTTGACGGACGGGAAGTGCGAAGCGGTGTCGTGTTCGCTCATCCTTTGGTTAAGCACCTTACGTTTCTTGCCGCTGTCGCGCGCCAGCTGGCTGGCCCAAGGTCCCCGGCGGCGACCAGAGATCCCGGCAGTTTCCCGAATCCGCAGCCGTGCCCAGCGATGATAGCGAAGCAGCCGTTTCCAGAAAGGGGTGGTAAGCTATGGGATCGAGCCCGCCCGTGTCAAGGACCCGCGGGCTCGTCGCGGCCCGACTCGGCTGCCTCCAGGCGCCTCGTCAGCTTCTGAATCAGGCCCTTGTAAGCCAGGATGGTGCGAGCGTACCCGACACGTTCCCACGTGGTGACCCCCACATAGGCGACGGCAAAGAACAGCAGAAACTGCCAGGAAGCCAGTAGCGGGGCGGTCACAATCAGGGCGACCACCAGCAGCGCTCCGCTCAGCACGAGGAGCCGCAGCCGACGCCGTGTCAGCGCCAGATCGGCGCTCCGCTCCAAGAGCAGCCGTTCCGCCGGGTTCAGGTCTGCGCGGTAGCCTTGCATACTCGCTCCTAATGGTCACGGCCCGCCGCCGCCGAGCCGGGGTCTTGTCCGGCCGCGGCTTCAGTCCGACTCGCCAATCTGGCGCGTGAGCGCCGGCTCGATGCCCATCAGCCGTTCGTACAGGGCCAGCTGACCCCGGTGGTACATCTCCTGGGCGATGCCATGGTGCAGCCAGGTCAACTTGGTCCCCTGTTCGCCGTCGAAGCGCGTGATGAGTTGAAGCATCGCGAGCTCGCCGACGGCGGAGAACTTCGTCTCGGCCTCACGCATCGACGAGCGAAGCAACTTGAGCAATTGCGCTTTGGTCTCAGCGTTCTTGACGTGTGCGGCGTACAGGTCGATGAGTTCGGACCAAGAGGTCCGGTGGAAGTCGGTGTCGGGCCGTGTCAGTTCGCCGGTCATGAACAGCCCAACCTCGAGGATATGCTGAACCAGCTCCAGCACGCTTCGCGATTGGGGGGTGGGACGAAAGTCGAAGCGGTCCGGGGGCACGTTTTCGACCTCGGCGATGAGGCCCTCCCTTACGTCAGACCACGCTTCCAACGTTTCCTCGAGCAGCGACTTCAGGGCGCCCATAACCGATCCTCAGTTTCTCCTTGACTTCGGCGACCCGCGTCGGCCGTCGCCGGTTGGGGCCTCAGCGCGATTGGCGGTCGTGCCACCATCGGATCTGCCCCGCGCCGACCGAGCGATCTTCCAGCATCGCCAGGGCCGACGTCACGATCGACAGCTGCTGTTCGCGATCCCCTGGCTCTCCGAGCACGGCACCGAAGGGACGATCGACAAGCAACGTCCGCGGCGCCAGAATCCGTTCAGCCACCTTTCGGAGGTTCATCACGCAGACCGTCGCGATACCCTGTCGTTCGATTTCTCGCGCCACCAGACCCACGGTCCGGTTGCAGGTCGGTCAAGCTGGGACGAGCAACGTCGCGTCGACCTGCTCGGCCTCGAGCCGACTCGCCACCTCGGGCGCGTAGGCGCTCACGAGCCGGCGGGTGACCGGGATGTAGCCCATGAACGAATAGTGGGTACGAGCCAACGAACCCACGATACCCTCGGCCGCCAGTTGGCGGCAGAGGGGAAGCGGGAACAAGATGTTCACATCCCGCTTCACCGGCTCATGGTCGTAGTGCCGATGGAATATCTCCAGCTGCGCCGGATCGGTATCTACCGAGATCTCGCGGTAGCTGGGATCTCCCAGCCTGCCGGTCTCAAAGGGCTCGGCGCCGCGTGTGACAAACCCCCCGGTGGTGACAAGGGCGAGACGCGCCCGCGACAACGGCTTGTCCAGCCGGTGTAAGGTAGGGGGATCGCGCTGGGGCCCGATAGCCAACGCCAGCCACGCCCTGCCCGTCAGATTGAGTTCGCTCTCAGGATCCATCGCTCCACCTGTGTCTCATCCTTGCGAGCCGCTGCCGCCTGCCTGGTGCGGCGCGTGCCGCCCAGGCCCGCGAATCACTCGACCTTGCGGCCTGTCATCTGCCGCCCACCCTGGTAGAGCGTCAAGCTCTCGACCTCGCCCACGGCGTTCAGCTTGAACACGATCTGGGGATCCACGAGTTTGAAAAAGAACTCACTTTAACTTTCGAGGCCCGTCAGGCCAACGGTCTCAGCAAACTTTGCCGGGGGATCGCTCGCCGCTCAGGAAGCACCGGGCGGCATCTTCACCACATTCGGTGGCTCCAGCCTCGCCAGCTGCCGCAGGTTCTGGAGGATGCGGCGGCTGAGGAGCAGGACCATCCCGGCGACACCGAGCAGCCCCAGGAAATCGAGGGTCCCGAAGGGCACGTTCCTCAGCTCCAGGACCGGTTCGAAGCCCAGCGCCAGGGCGCTGCCCGCCAAGATCAGGATCACTCGAACCTCCGTCGGCCCGATGTAGTCGTAGCCGAACTGGAAGACGCCCATTACGAACGTCTCCAGGTAGACATTGATCGACATGAGGTAGAAGCCGATGAGGATGGCCAACGCCACGGAAAGCAGCAGATACGGTGATAAGCCCAACCCGATGCAGACGAAGGCGGCGGCGAACATGTCGACGATGTGATCGAGATAGTAGCCGTAGCGCGGTCGCTCGATGCGCCGCACCCGCGCCAGCGTGCCGTCCAGGCTGTCACCGAACCAATTCACGATCCAGAGGAAATTGGCCGCCCAGAGAAAGGCCGGGCTCTTTCCTGCAAGCGCGTAGCAGCCGCCGATGGCGAAAGCCGACGCGAATCCGAGCGCGGTCAGGTGGTCGGGCACGACCCAGCGGGGCAAGGCCGCCGCCATCCGCGGGAGTACAAAGGCCTCGAAGGGTCGCAGCAGGTATTTCGGTTCGCGACGATGTTCAGCCTCGGACACGCTCGGCCTCCCGTCTTTTGCGCCGTTTTCCATCCAGCAAACGCCGCAGAAAGTGGCCGGTGGGGCTCCCTTTCGCCTTCGCAACCTCTTCCGGCGTCCCGAAGGCGACGACTTCTCCGCCGGCGTCGCCACCTTCCGGCCCCAGGTCGATGATCCAGTCGGCAGTCTTTATCACGTCGAGTTGGTGCTCGATGACCACCACCGTGTTGCCGCGCTCGACCAGCCGGTGGAGCACTTCCAGCAACAGCCGGATGTCCTCGAAGTGCAAACCGGTCGTTGGCTCGTCGAGGATATACAGTGTCTTTCCGGTCTGCACTTTGGAAAGCTCGGTAGCCAGCTTGACGCGCTGGGCCTCGCCTCCCGACAGCGTAGTCGAGCTCTGGCCCAGGGTGATGTAGCCCAGGCCGACATCGTGCAGTGTCTGCAGCTTGCGGCGGATCGTCGGTATCGGCTGGAAGAACTCGAGAGCTTCTTCTACCGTCATGGCCAGCACGTCAGCGATGCTCTTGCCTTTGTAGAAGACCTCCAGCGTCTCGCGGTTGTAGCGTCGTCCCCGGCACACCTCGCAGGGGACATAGACATCCGGCAGGAAGTGCATCTCGATCTTGACGAGACCGTCTCCACGACAAGCCTCGCAGCGCCCGCCCTTCACGTTGAAACTGAAGCGCCCTGGCGCGTAACCCCGCATCCGCGACTCGGGCAATTGCGCGAACAGCTGCCGGATCGGCGTGAACACTCCCGTGTAGGTTGCGGGGTTGGAGCGTGGGGTGCGTCCGATCGGGGATTGGTCCACGTCGATCACTTTGTCGAGGTGCTCCAAACCTTCAATACCGTCGTGCTCACCCGGTATGAGACGCGAGCGGTACAGCCGCCTTGCCAGCTCCCGGTAGAGTATCTCCTCGACCAGGGTCGATTTGCCCGACCCCGAGACGCCGGTGACACAGATCAAGCGGCCGAGCGGGAACTCGACGTCGATCTCCCTGAGGTTGTACTGTCGCGCGCGACGGATCCAGAGGCTCTCCCCCGTTCCTGTCCGCCGCGCACCCGGGACCTCGATCCGCCGATCACCCCGCAGATAGGCTCCAGTCAGCGACTGCTCAGAGGCGAGGACCTCATCGAGCGTCCCGTCCACGACCACCCGTCCCCCCGTGAGCCCGGCGCCGGGCCCGAGATCGACCACATGGTCGGCGCGACGGATCGTGGCCTCGTCGTGCTCGACCACGATCACCGTGTTTCCGAGGTCGCGCAGCGACTCCAGCGTGGTCAACAGACGATCGTTATCACGCTGATGTAGCCCGATCGAGGGTTCATCGAGTATGTAAAGCACACCGACCAGGCGCGACCCAATCTGTGTCGCCAGGCGGATCCGCTGCGCCTCGCCCCCCGACAGCGTCTCGGCGCTGCGCCCCAAAGTGAGGTAACCGACGCCGACGTCATCGAGAAAACCGAGGCGCTCGTTGATCTGTTTCAGGATCGGGGCGGCCACCGGGTCTCGGCCGAGCGAACCATGCCCACCGTCGGCCCGGCTGACGGCCTCGAAGAACTCGCGCGCCTGGGCGGCGGACAGGCTCACGATCTCGCCGATCGACTTTCCCTCGAAGTTCACGGCGAGCGCCTCGGAGCGGAGACGGCTGCCACCACACGTGCCACAGGTGGCAGCGGACATGAACTCCGCGAAGCGACTCTGCAGCCGCTCGCTCGCCGTCTCGTAGTAGCGCCGCTCGAGACGCGCCACCGCCCCTTCCCACTCGATGTCATCGGACCCGAACAGCACTTCACGCTTCATCGCGTCCGGGAGTTCGTCCCACGGCGTGTTCGGGTGAACGTCGTGCTTGCGGGCCAAGGGTGCGATGACCCGCTTGCGCAGGTAACCGACCGGCGACCCCCAAGGCACCAGGACACCTTCGAGCAGCGAGAGGCGGCCGTCGGCGAGCATTAGCGCGGAGTTCGCAACCTTCTTTATTCCCAAACCACCGCAATCGGGGCAGGCGCCGTAAGGCGAGTTGAAGGAGAACTGTCGTGGCTCGTGCTCCTGCAGGTTGATCCCGCAGTCGGGACAGGCGTACCGTTCGCTGAACAGGTGGCTCTCCGGTTCGTCTCCGTTCGCGTATCGATCCACCTGGACGACACCGTCGGCGGCGCGAAGTGCCACCTCGATCGAGTCGGTAAGCCGGGACCGGTCTGCCCTCCGCACAGCGAGCCGGTCCACGACGACGGCGATGTCGTGATTGACCCGCCGGTTGAGACGCGGGGGCTCGTCGAGGTCATAGGTCACACCGTCCACGCGAACCCGCACGAAGCCGTCCTTGCGCGCCCGCTCGAACAGATCCCGGAACTCGCCCTTCCTTCCGCGGACTAGCGGAGCCATGACCTCGATGCGTGTCTTCTCGGGCCACGCCAGGACCGCATCCGCCACCTGCCCCGGCGTCTGTCGGCGCACCGGCTTGCCGCACGATGGACAGTGGGGCGTTCCGCAACGCGCCCAGAGCAGCCGCAGGTAGTCGTAGATCTCGGTTATCGTCCCGACCGTAGAGCGCGGGTTGCGGCCGGCCGTCTTCTGCTCGATGGAGATAGCCGGCGAGAGGCCGTCGATCGCGTCCACATCGGGTTTTTCCATCAAGCCAAGGAACTGTCTGGCGTACGCCGACAGCGACTCCACATACCGCCGCTGTCCCTCGGCGTAGATTGTATCGAAGGCGAGGCTCGACTTGCCCGAACCGGAGAGACCGGTGATCACCGTCAGCCGGTTCCGCGGTATGCGAACGTCGATGTTCTTGAGGTTGTGTTCGCGGGCCCCGCGCACTGTCAGAAATTCTTGGCCCATCGTCGTCGACCGACCCTATCTAAGCGGCCGGCACCAGCACACGGAGCGCGCTCGGCCAGACCTTCACGCTGAACGGAGTCTTCCCCAGCCGCTCGCCGTCGGCCTGCACGGGCAAGGGAGGGTCCGCCTCGACCCGAATCTCGTCTCCGCTGAAATACTCGAGGAGCGGGCTGGCCTCCTGTCGGCGCCTCAGGATGGCGCCCAGCGCCGAGAAGCAGTCGCGCCGGGTGGCGGTGGCCAGCAGACANNCATGACGCCCATCCCGCGGCCGCAGATCTCTGCGCCGTCCACTCGCACGCGCAGTGAGGCCACCTGCGGCGAGAGAACGGCGGCAGTGGCCGCGTGTACGTAGGCGAGGTAGCCGAAGCGCCGTTTGACGCGGCTGTCAGGCCTCACCACCTGGGCGTCGAAGCCCGCCCCGGCGATCGCGCTGAAGGGACGCCCGTCGATCAGCCCCAGGTCGATCTGACGGACGCGGCCAGCCAGCGCCACGGAGACGCAGCCCCGCAGACTCTTCGGTATCCCCAGGTTCGCCGCCAGCTGGTTGCCCGTTCCCACCGGTAACAGGGCCAGCGCGACAGGGCTTCCCGCGAGGGCCGAAACCACTTCGCGAACAGTGCCGTCGCCGCCGGCGACCAGAACTCGGCGGAAGCCCTCCTGGCGAGCCTGATGAACGAGCTCAGCGGCATGACCGCGCTCGCGCGTGTAGGCGTGTTCAAAGGCGACACCCTGAGCGGAGAGCTCGGACTGCAGCTGACGGCGAAGAGGTTCAGGCCGGCGGGTGCCCGCAACGGGATTCTGGATGACAAAGAGACGACGTGGCTCGTGTCCGTCCGCCGGCTGGGCCAGCGACGCGCCGTGCTCGCCTTCCCAGGCCGCCTCAGACGCCACGCGCCAGCTCCTCGAGGCGCGCGATCCTCTCTTCCGTCGGCGGGTGCGTGCGGAAGAGGCCCATCAGAGCGCCGCGCCTCAGCGGGTTAACGATGCACACGTGGGCGGCTGAGGGGTTCACTTCCATGGGGATGCGGCGTGCAGCCCCTTCCAGCGTGGCAAGCGCTCGAGCCAGGCCCAGCGGCGAGCCGGCGATTTGAGCGCCCACCCGGTCCGCCCGATACTCCATCTGGCGGCTGATGGCCATTTGAACGAGGAGGGCGGCCAGCGGCGCCAGGATCAGCATGGCCAGCCCGGCGATGGGATTGCGATCGCGGTCGCCGAAGAAGAACGCCAGCCGGGCTAGCATCATGATTGCCCCCGCCATCGTGGCCGCCACGGTGTTGGTGAGCATGTCGCGGTTCTTGATGTGAGCCAGCTCATGCGCCGTGACCCCTTCCAGCTCTCCCCGGCTCATGACACCGAGAATGCCATGGGTGAAGCAGACCACCGCATGCTCATGATTGCGACCGGTGGCGAAGGCGTTCGGCTGCTGGCTGGGCGCGATCGCCAGTTTGGGCATCGGCAACCCGGCTCGCTGTCTCAGCCGGTCCACCATATCGTACAGCTGTGGGTTGGCGTCACGCTCGATAACCTGCGCGCGGTAGGCCCGGAGCACTGCCCGGTCGCTGAACCAGAACATCCCGAAGTTGAACAGGCCGGTCAACAGAAAGGCCGGCAGCAGCGCATTGGGGCCCCCGAACTGGTAGGCGAGTGCCAGCACCAAGGCGGTCAGCGCCGCCATCAATCCAAAGATCTTTACGTAGTTCCCCATAGCTCCTATCGGCCCGGAAGCCCTGCCGGCCCCGGCCCGCTCGAGTGAAAGACCAAGCCAATGTCACTAACCTACACAGTTGGGGTGCTTTCGATCCAGATGCCGATCCGGAGGCGTCCGGACCGGGCCGGGTATGCTAGTAGGCCCAGCCGTAGAACAGGAAGAGGCCGAATGACTGCTGCAGTTCGGCGGAGGTCGCCTCAAAGAAGAGAGCGCTTTGCCGGCCGAAGCGCGGCTGGGTGATGGCGCGCAAGGTAAAGCGCTCGTCCAGCCGCCACTCGACCCGGGCGGTCGGCGGCACGCCCACGAGTTGCTGGGCGAAGCTTACGAACACCGTGGGCGCCAGATACCAGCCCAGCTCGACCTGCGTGGCCGACAGCGCCGGTCCCAGCGGCTGGCGGAACTCTCCTTCTTCGCCCACCGGGTCCACGCGGCTGACATCGACGTAGGCGATCCCCGACTCGCCCACCAGCAGCGACCCCAGCGCGTAGCCGACCAGAGCCTCTGGAACACCGCGTGTAAAGTCGCCAAGCAGGCTGCCCTCATCGCCGGGGCGGGTCAACTCGTAGGAAGGGCGACCGAACACCAGGTAGGACAACAGGTCGGACTCGGGGATCGGCGGCTGGGCGTCGCTCTCCAGAGTGAGGGTCATGTCTTCGAGTGTGCCCCCGATCAGGAGCCGGATATCGATCGGCTCCTTCTGCGTGCGCACGGTGTAGCGCGCAGTGATCCGGAGATTCGGGTTCATCGCTGGCGTGCCCACGAACTCGATGGTGCCATCGATGACCTCGAATCGCTTGTTCACGTAACGATAGTCGCCCCGCACCGCTTCCAGCGTCCCGTCGATCCACAGCTCTTTCTGCGCCGGCTGCATCTGAACGTTGAGGTTGCCGGTGATCTCCACGTTGGCCTCGCTCGAGCGCAGCCACGTGTCGCGTTCCACCTTAAGACCCAACTGGATGGTCAGGTTTTCCATGAAGGGACTTCGGCGCCCACCGGTCGTCTCCTCGAGGAAACCCGGGTCGATCAGCAAGCGGGGGTCTTCGAATGGATCGACGATCGCGGTGCGGCGTTCCAGCTCCTCCAGATAAAGCACGCCGTGCACGACCGAGAGATTCCCCGAGATTTCCGGCAGGTCGTAGCGCCCGCTCAGCTCGATCCGACCCGATCCAACCACCCGGGCGTCGATCTGATCGTAGGCCGGCAGCTCCACGGCATCGAGTTGCAAAGCGAAGCGCGGATTACCCAGTTCGCTGAAGTCTACCGTGCCGCTGATCGTCCCGCGACCGCCCTGGGTTCCCCGCAAAGCGACATCTTTCGCCCGCATCACTGCGCCGTCGAACAAGAGCTGACCTTCCAGCCTGCCGTAGTCGATACCAGACCAGACGAAGCGAAAGCCCCCGTCCCTCAAGCCGACAGGGCCTTGCATGTCCACGTTGCGCGGCGTCCCGCGCATGACAAGTGCCGCTCGCGCGTGGCCGCGCACGTTTTCGATCTGGTCGGTAAAGACCGTGACCAGGGCGAGCGGTACGCTGTCGCCATCGAGCCGCAACTCGATCGGCCGCTCTGGAATGGCCAGGCCGAAGTCGGGGAGGGTGAGGTCGAAAGGCAAGGCACCGTAAACCCGAAACAGCGGATCGTCGCCGGCCCACATCGAGGCGTCCAGCGCCAGTTGTCCCCCGCCGTAGTCCAACGTCCCGGCGAAGTTCGTGTAAGACACGCCGAAGATGTGGCCGTCGACGACCTCGAACCGTCCCGTCACCACCGGGTCCCGGACCAGACCCGAGAGCTCGGCGTTGAGCTCGAGGCGGCCGCCGACGGCCAGGCTGTCGGGCCAGAGGCTCGCCAGATCCGCCAAATCGACGCCCGTGATGCGAGCCGTGAACGCCGCCGGTCCCGCGACTCCGACAGAGCCTTCCAGCTCCATGCGCCGCGACCCGCTCCTGAGCTCGAACCCGCGAACGGCCACCGCGCCGGACTCCTCCAAGTCAAGCTGTGCCGGTTCGACCAGCTCCCAGTCCGACCCGCCCAACCGTAGGTTAAATGAATCGAGGCCCACCGTGTGCACGCGCCCGGCCGAGCCAATCCACATGTGGCCCCGCGCCGCCGCGCCCGGCTTCGCCAGCTCAAAGCTCAGATCGGTCAGGCTATCCATTAACTGGCCCGTCACTTGCAAATCGGTGAATCGCAGCTCACCGATGCCGACTCCCTTTCCGGCGACGCTGGCTCGCGCGGTCAAACTTTGATTCTGGCGGCCAACGCTAAGGCTGTCGACACGCAAGCTGTCGGCGGACCAACCGCCGTAGACCAGCCGTTGCGCCGCCAGGCTTCCCCGCAGCTCTAACCCGCCCGCTTCCTGGATCGCCCAACCCCGAGCGCTGGCCAAACCTTCCAATCTCGCGCCGACGTCGTCTTCGGCCTCCGCACCGTCTCCATTCGCGACCAGGCGTTGCCGCGCCAGTGGAGCATAACCCGGCGCCAGCCAGGCGTTAAACGCGCCGAGGCTGTCGGCTCGAAGCTCGAACCGCAGGCTGTCGCTGCGGCCGGCCACCAGTGCCAGCGCCCCGTCCACTCGTAGCTCGCCGAATTCCCCAGCGGCGACCGCGCTGTCAACCTGAAGCCGACCGCCCGAAAGCCGAAAATCCGCCCGAGCCGAATCGAATTGAACGCCGCCCACGAAGGACGCGAAGAGCTGGGCGCGCCCCGACGACTCGGCTTCGGCGGGGCGGACCCCACGCCCCTCGATCTGCACGGTGAAGTCGAGGTCCGATTGAGGCAGAGCCGGGCGAAAGCGGGGCAGCCTCACCCGCCAGCCACGAATCTCGGCCTCGTAGCCCGGGATCTCGCCCTTTGCCACCTGCAGCGTCCCACCCAATCTCAGCGAGTCACCCGCGCCGGCCAGCCGCCCCTCGACCCTCAGGTTGTTCAGCGGGCCCACAGCCCGCACACCCCCGGCGAATTCACCCCGGAACGGGATCGCCGGATAGTAGTGGGCCAACGTGGTGAGCGAGACCTGACGCGCCTCCAGCGTCAGGTCGAGCCGGGGCGGCGCCAATCCGTCCGCCCAGACCCTCCCGCCGCCGCCGAGTCGCGTCGGCACCAGGTTCTGGTCACGCTGCTCGACCTCGAAGCGAACGTCCAGTCCATCGACCAGCGTCCCGTCAAGCCGCGCCGTCCCCGAAAGCTCACCGGTAACGGCGAGCCCGGGAACGAATGCGCGTAGCAGATCCAACTGCAGCGTGTCGAATGCGACATTGAGATCCTCGGCCCCGAGCGAGCCCGGCATGGCGAGCGCCACGCCGCGCGCCTGCAGCCGGGAAACCTCTGGCGAGGCTGCCGGGAGAAGCTGAAGATCCGCGTCGACACGTAGAGCGCGAGGCCGACCGTCGAGTTCGACCCGACCCGACACCTCACCCGCAGTGGGCGGCTGCCAACCGCTGAGTGAGGCGATCAGCCCGCTGGTCACGCGTTCGATATCGAGGGCCAGGTCGTCGAACTCGACCCCTCCGGGACCATCGTCGAATCGGAGCCCGAAGCGACCGGAGAGCCGGGCGTCGGGCGACACCCAGCGGGCGTTGCTGCCCTTCAGGGCAATCCCGCCCGGCACGCTCTGGAAGTGAAGGTCGAGGTAGGCAACCCCTGGGGGCAGCCACGGTAGCAGCCAGTTCACATCCTGAGTGGTGAGCGGATTGCCGCTCAGCGTCACGTCGTACTCGGTATCGCCAGACAGCGTTACCTGGCCTTCGCCGAACAGGTGAGAGGCCGAAAGGTCCCCCTCCCACAAGACGAACGCGAGGGTGTCGCCGTGCAGCTCCAGGTCGGCGCGCAGCTGCTCGACGTCGAAGGGCTCGCCGATCACCGTAGCCCGGCCGGTCAGCTGCGCGATGCGGAACAGCCGGCCGGCTCCCGCGGGCGCGGCCACGCGGGCGATGGGCAACTGAGCGCTCAGGCGCTCGAGCCGAAACAGGCGGCCCCGAGTTCCTTCATGCTCCACGACGTGCCAGCGAGAATCGCTGAGCCTCGGGTCGTCGGGATCCGAGGGCAAGAAGAGCGAGACATCACCATATCGAATCGTGACCTCGCGGAGCACGATCCTGCGCCCACGCCCTTCTTTTTCATCGCCTTGCGATACCTTCCGGCCGCGAAATATCTCCTCGAAATTGAAGCCGCCTCCAGGCAGCGATCGCACTCGGGCCACGGGTCCAGCCAGCTCGACTTCTTGAATCGTGACGTTGCCGATCAGGAAATCTGCCCACCTGTAGCGGACCGTCACCGTATCGACGCGTGCGAACTCGCGACCGTCGGGTTCGTAGATACGCACGCCGGCCATGCGAACCGTGCGAAACAGATCACCTTCCAGCACCGCCTCGACCGTGATCCGCCCGCTGATCGCCGCGTTCAGCTTTTCCAGAGCAAACGCACGGACCTGCTCCCGGCCCCAACCCGTCCGGGTGAGCGTCATCCCCGCAGCGGTCGCTGCCAGGAGCACCGCTCCCAGCACCGCCAGCGGAATTCCGATCAGTCGCTCTTTCCAGGTCACCCTTACGCCCGCCCTTCCAAACTCAGAACGCCTGCCCGATAGAGAAGTGAAGCTGCAAACGACTGAGAAAGTCGTCCAGCGGATCGTACTTGAACAACGCCGGGACCACCGGATCGCTGTCCGGATCGACCAGTTGAACGATCTCGGTGTCCCCTCCCTCCCGAATCGCCACGACCACCGGGAGCCACTCCTCGTCGGTCGTGTTATACCCTATATCCAGGCGAATGGGGCCCACCGGGCTGCGGTAGCGCAGGCCGAGGCCCGGCGACCATTGAAAGTCCTCGGCGGAACCCAACCCCCCATTCGTCCACACTCGACCCACATCCACGAACGCCACGCCGCTCCAGCGGTCGGAGCCCAAAGGCACACGAAGCTCCAGGTTCGCGACCACCGAGTTCTCGCCTCCGATCGGCCGCGGCGTGAAGTCGCCTGACCTCACGAGCTGCCCGGTCGCGCCTGGATCACAGGGCCAGGCGTTGTTCTCCACATCCTGCAGTGAGCACCCCGGCAGCTTCTCCTTGATCCGGGTCGTGTCCGATGTAGAGAGAAGCAGCACCTTTGGGCCCAGCAGATTCTGGCCATAGCCGCGAACCGTGTATGCCCCGCCCGCATACTGCCGCTTGAGCGGGTGGGTCACCGGATCGGCCGCCGGGTCCGGGTCGACGCCCGCGAACTCGATTCCTGAGCTGATGGGTCGCACCAAACCGCCCCGCAATCGCAGCGCCAGAACACGACCGGCACCGAGACGCTGGTACCAGCTGAATTCTCCCTGGGTGCGATAGTAGGCCCAACCTGACCCCGTAAACCGGGAGGCGTGCTCGCCTTCCAGCGTCATGCGATACCCTCGGCTCGGATTGAGCAGCGCGTCCGTCTGGTTGCGCGCAATCCCGAGCGTAACCCAGTTGAGCCATCGCGTTTCGGACAAAGTTTCGATGTCAGCCGGAGTGCAAACACCGAAGTTGGCACAGAAAAGAAAATCAGCGCTCCCTTCGATCAGCGAATCCTGTCCCGCCCGGAAGGTCGTGAAGAGGACGGTTCCGCGCGACAGCTCACGGCTCAGCCTAACGTCTCCACCATAACTCAGCCGGGCGTACACCGGAGGCAAGCTCTGCCGCTCGGTAAAGACTCCGAGTTGCAGCGTGTTGCGAGTCCCGAGGAACCAGGGTTGGCGAAAGTCGGCGCGCAGCCGCCAGTTGATCCGGTTGAATGCGCGGACCACTCGCTCGTCCGCCGTGACCTCTTCGCCGGCCTCATAACAGGGAAAGCGCCCTGCCCACTCGGACGTAAGGATGTTGGAGAGCCCGCCGTTCAGCTCGAACCTGCGCGTGCCGCCCAGAAAGTTCCGGTGTGTCCAACCGGCCTCGAGCTCTACGCAATCGGTAGTGGACACGCCGGAGCCAACCTGCAGCGAACGCATGTCGGCTTCGTTGACCCGGACCCGCACGTTCACCGTCGAGTCCGAATAGGAAGGTGTCGCGGCGATGTTTGCATAGTCGAACAGCGCCAGCGAATAGAGCGCGCGTTGGCTGCGAATGATCTCGGCTTCGCTGTATCGATCGCCCGCGCCAAACGTCAGCAGCCGATTCACGTGCCGCGGTTCAAGCTCCGAGGTGCCTTCCACTTCGATCTCGCCGAAGCGATAGCGCGCCCCCGGGATCACTTCCAGCCTGAGATAGGCGCCGAGGCTGTCCTCACTCGGGACCCTGGCGTCGAACACCACGGCCGCTTCCGCATACCCCCGGTTGCGCAACCGGCGCTCGATTTGCTCTCGCGCCGCCGAGAGCCTGACCTCGCTGAATGTCGAGTCCACGCGCAGCGGCAGGCCGCCGATCACCGCATTCGAGTCGGGCAGCTCCTCCAGCCCGAGGACTTCGAGGCTGCGCACGACGATCGGCTCCCCCTCAACGATCCGGAAGGTCACCTCGACCTCCCGACCTTTCCGGACCAGCGAGGTATCGACCTGCGCCTGTCTATACCCCCGGCGAAAGTAGAAGATGCCTATGCGGGCCACGTCCGTACGCAGTTCGCGCGGACTGAGCTGAACTTTCCGCTCGAACACCCCGATCCCGACCCAGCACAAAGGGCTCAGGAATACCGAGCGGCAACCGCTCTCGCGCGTGGCAATCGCCGCCTTGATGCGCTCGTCGCTGAAGGCAGCGTTGCCCTCGATCTTGATTCGACGGACGATCGGGAGGGTGTCCCGGGCCGTGACCTGACCCTGCAAGGGAGCCGAGAGTGGAAAGCTCGAGACCAGCCCCAGCAGCAACGTCCACATCGTGAGCCGCAGCCGAGGGCGACCCACCTGACGATCGCTTGCGCCTCCGCGCGCCAGGCCGCCCGAACCGGCCTTCGCGCCCGGCGCCGGCGCGCCGCCCTCCGATGGGCACACCACGTCAGTTCGGTTTCTGATCATAAGCGACCAGGTGAGGGCCGTCGAAATACCGGCGGTCGCCGCTGGGGAAGAAATGCTCACTGGTTGGCAAGAACCGCTGGCGCTCCGCCACCCAGACGTGATGCGCCACCCGAATCATCTCACCTTCGATCTGAATCAGATTAAAGGTGTTCCGGAATCGCTCGATGCCCCGGCCCCGCCGCGACGTCGTCGTTCCGCATTGCACGATGACGATGCCGCGCCGGCGAAGATCGCCCGGGAAGAAGTCGAGCGAAGTGCCGATGTACGAGCGATGCATGTGGCCAGCCAAAATCAGGTCGACGTTCAAGCGCGTGAACTGGCGGAGGGCGCGCCGGGCGAACGGCATCACGTTGCCGCCCTCGAAGCCGGGCGGGGGCGCGAAATGGTGGTGCGTGACCACGATTCGCGCGAGGGAATCGTCTGCGGCCTCGAACGCCTGAGCAGCGAACTCCAGCTGTGAGCGACGGATCCGGCCGTTGGTCAACGTCAGCCTCCGGCTCGAGTTCAGCGCCACGATCAAGAGCCCAGCCACCTCGGTCACGCTATTCAGGTCGGAGGATATGTATCGGCGATACTTCCGATAGGGTGCGAGAAACCGCTCCCAGAAGCGGTAGAAGGGCACATCGTGGTTGCCGGGGGTCACGACTACGGGAGCTTCGAATCGTCTCAGGTAGTCGGCGGCCTCCTGGAACTGGGAGGCGCGAGCACGCTGCGTGAGATCGCCCGAGACGATGACGACATCGGGTTCGAGCTCCCGGCTCTGTTCCAGCACGGCCGCCGCGACCTCCGGTAGGAAGGGCTTGCCAAAGTGGAGGTCGGAAACGTGCAGTAGCGTTGGCACCGTTGCGGCCTCGTCGCTTCACCTCAAGGGGCGGTGGCGCCCGCCGGCTCGGCGCGCCAGCGCCGCGTGAGCCGCCAGGCGCCGTAGGCACCCCCGACGATCACCGCCAGGCTGATGAGTTGTGCCAGCGTGAACGGGCCAAAGAAACGATCGTCCTTGGCTCGGAACAGCTCGACCACGCCTCGCTCCAGACCGGCCAAGATCAAGTAGACCATGAAAAGCCAGCCCGCGCGATGCGGATGTTTCCGCAGCCGCCAGATCAAGACGAAGATCAATGTCGAGAGCGCGACCTCGTACAGTTGGGTTGGGTGCACCGACATCACCGTCTCCCCCGGTATGGAGTCAGGCACCGCCACACCGAAAAACTCGCGCAGGTTCTCTGCCGTCGACGGCGGCGACCCCTGCGGGAACGCCAGGCCGGCCCAGCTGTCCGTGGGTCGCCCATAGTCGTCGCCCACCAGAAAGCAGCCGACCCGACCTACGGCATAGGCAAGCGGCAAACTGGCGCCCACAGCATCCGCCACCTTGCCGATCGGCAGCTTTTCGCGCCGTGCCAGGTAGATGACGCCCAAGCAGCCGCCAGTGAACCCGCCGTACCAGACCAGTCCAGCGCGCGAGAAGAGCGTCTGCAAGGGATAGCGCACAAGGACCGGCCAGTTGAGAAAGGCGTAGTAGAGTTTCGCCCCGACGATCCCACCGATCAGCGCACCCATGAGCAGCGTCCAAGCCACATCTTTCTGGTAACCCTTGCGCTGCAACTCGAGGCTCGTCAGCCAGCCCGCCGTCAGGAAGGCGAGGCCGAGCATCAGACCGAAGCTGGTCAACTCGAACCCCTTGAACCTGAAAAGTACTGGGTACATTCGTTTGCCTCTGCCTCGAGGTCGCGTCGCGCAAAGATCAGCCGAGTTAGACGATTCCCGGCATCGGAAGGTCCGCGCGAGCGTTGAGATCGAGACCGCTCCGCTCTCCGCAACCCAAGCGAAAGTAGGCGGCGCGGGCCACCATCGCGGCGTTGTCCGTGGCGAGTCGCGGCGACGGTACAAAGACCTGCCCCGCGGGCGGCAAGCGACGGCGCACAGTTTCAGCTAGCGTCTGGTTGCGGGCTACGCCACCGCCCAGAACCACACGCGCACAGCCTGTCTCCTTCACCGCCCGCAACGTCTTCTCCACGAGCTGATCGACGGCCGCCCGTTGAAAGCCGGCGGCCAGATGGGCGATCTCGTCGTCTAGGCCCTCCTGCGCTTTCAGCTCGCGGACCCTCATCAACACCGCGGTCTTCAGTCCGCTGAACGACATATCGTAGTAGTCGTCGTCGTGCGGCTGCTGGCCGGCTTTCACCATCGGCACCGAGAAGGGTTGGCGGTCCGGTTCACCCTCCCGCGCCAAACGCTCGATCGCCGGACCGCCCGGGTAACCGAGCCCCAGCAGCCGCGCCACCTTGTCGAAGGCCTCGCCGGCAGCGTCGTCCCGAGTCTGCCCGAGGAGCCGGTAACGGCCCCACGCTTCGGCGAAGAGCAACAGCGTATGCCCACCCGAGACCAGCAGCGCCACGAATGGTGGCTGCGCCGCGTCGTCTTCCAGCGCCGTCGCGAAGAGGTGCCCCTCCATATGATGGATCCCGAGAAAAGGACGGCTCAGCGCATACGCGGCCGCCTTAACCCAGTTGAGCCCCACGAGCAACGACCCGATCAAGCCCGGGCCGGCGGTCACGGCGAAAGCGGTCACATCGCCGAGGCGAACGGCAGCCTGAGCGAGAGCCCGCTCGACGACGGTGTCGATCACCTGCAACTGCGCCCGGGACGCGACCTCGGGAACCACCCCACCGAAACCGACGTGCATGTCCTGCGTGGCGATCACGTGACCCAAGAGCTCACGCTCGCCACCCAGCAGCGCCACCGAAGTGTCATCACACGACGTCTCGACGGCGAGGATCAATGAGTCGGCGCCGAGCATTCTACAGGCGACCTCCGCGCTCAGAGCCCCTCCGCGTCGGCCGGCACAACCCGAGCCGAATCCGGCACGACCTCGACCGTCAGGAAGGGACTCGGCAACGAGAGAACAACCGGCAACTTCAACGGCTGCTCGACCGGCCCCTGGACCTCCACCCGGGGAACCAGCTCCCCGGCCTTGAGCGCGTTCACCGTGCCACGCGGCCCAGAAAGGCGGAGGTCCACGACCGGTGGCTCGACACGGTAGCCGGTGGCGATGCCGACGAGGTTGACCGGCACCCCCGGGAACACACGCTCGATGCGCGGCTCAATCCCCAGCCTGATCCGCACGCTCGCCGGCGTCAGTTCGAC
>JABAOH010082116.1_pt1 | contig 19137 bp, 13 predicted proteins | sample 7062181 | NCBI WGS metagenome assembly JABAOH01 (sample SAMN14538630, study PRJNA623070) | marine sediment metagenome | biome: marine biome [ENVO:00000428]; feature: marine pelagic biome [ENVO:01000023]; material: deep marine sediment [ENVO:00002113]; isolation source: pool of 5 deep marine... | reverse complement strand
GAGGAGGCGCGACCGGAAGGTGGGGACCGTAGTAAGAGAGGACCATGCAGAAAGGCTGTGTGTTCCCGCGGTGTTTCCGGAGGAATTCCTGTGCTTTTTGAGTGAAGAAAGAGGCCATATGGTGTTCTTCCGGGAGCAGTGAATACCGGTGTTCGCTGTTCGGAGCGCTGGGAAGGTCATTGTGGTTTCCGGGGATAGGTCTTTCTTCCAACAGTTCACCCAAGCCAACATCCCGCAAATAGGCATGATAATCTTTCCAGCCTCCTGCCCAGGCTTCAAAGCCGAGTTGAGGATGATCTTCTCCCAGCCCTCCTTTGATTTTTTCCATTTTAAATTCTTTTTCACTCGGAATACGATGATTATACCAAGCGCCATTAAAAGGTTCCCGCCAGGGCATATCCCGGTACATATGACCTTTGAGATGGGATTTTCCAAAGTAAGCTGTCTTGCGCCCGGAATCACGTGTGAGAAATCCCAATGAGGGAATCTCGTCGCTGAGCGGGATATTGTTGGTAAAGACACCATGCCTCTGCGGGAAACACCCGGTGAACATGCTGGCTCGAGAGGGGCTGCAGGGGAAAGCGCTGATGGTGAAACGAGAGAAACGAATGCCGGTGTTTGCCAGTCTATCCAGGTTCGGAGTGGGATTGAGAGGATTGCCGTAGCAGCCCAAGGTGCTGACTGGCTGCTGGTCAGTCATGATGAAAAGAATATTCATCGGCTTCTTTGGGGAACGGCCAGTCCTGCACACCAAGGAGGAAGCAAAGAATGCACCTCCTGCTGCGGTTTTCAGGAAATCACGCCTGGATATTGACATTTTTATTCCCCTTTACAAATCATGATGAAAGGGTAACAAAAGATGGATTTGTTTTGAAGCTAAAATTAAAATCAATCAAAACACACTTTTAAACGTCTGAATGATCTGTAGTCGATCCTCAATTATATTTTCATAGGGAGCAAGGAGATGCTCGAATAAAGTCCTGAATTGATCCTCAGTCAGTGAATTGATCTTGAGATGTCTAATGTTGAGCCCTGATCCCCGGTTACTGTTCCTCAGTCAATGAATCAGTCTCGAGATTTTTAGTATTAAGCCTTAGCTTCAAGTTAGATAATCCCCAGTTGCAGGAGAGTACTCATATTTTTTGCCGCTAGAGCTCACTTCGCGCCGCGGCACCATAGTAAATGGAATTAAAGAGAAACCTGAACGTTCCGTGGGATTGTCCCCTGTAGAGAACCGGAAACCCTAAAAGGATGATCTTCCCTTTACCGAAGGGGATATCGACGATGGCACTCTTGTTATACAAATACTTTTCACCGTTGACCCATCCGCTGAGCAAAGGATTGTGAAGCGGGTATCGAACAACGCTTTTTCCCTCTCTTGCGGAGAAAACCGGGCTTCTCCTGAAAAAAACAGCTCCTCCTCTCTCATACCCGTAGGCGATGGGATGAGTGGTATCGATCAGGGCCTGAAGGACGGAGCCGGGAATAAAAAAGTCTTTTCTCTCCACGCTTTCCACGGTATTCTCGACAGTCAAATAAAACTGTTTAATCGGAAAATCCGAAGCGGAATTGAGAGTGATCAGAGTGCCACCGCTTTGGATAAATTCCTTGATGTTTTTCACTCCGATCTCTCCGATCCCTCCCGCATATTCTGGAGGAACAGCTCCTTCTGGAATCCCGTTGATGATTGCGTTTGTCCGTAGATCGGGAAATATGAGGACGTCAAAATTCCGATTGAGGTTTCCCTTTCTGATGTCTTTGTCAAGGACACTTTTATAAGGAAATTCATACTGCTCAAGAACCCACCTGGTCCAGCCTTCGTCCATGGACGCGGTGTAGCTCTTGTAAAGACCCAGTCGGACGGGCCTCAGAGCGAAAGCCTCTACTCCGGGCTTAGCTTTTAAGCCATCAAACTTTACTGAGAGATCCTTTATGATGGATTTCATTTCCTCGACCAGCCCTTTGCTGTTACGGACAAGCATCGTCCCTGGAGGATAAGTTTTCCCATTCGCTGCAAAGCTCTCAGAAGCCCAGAATACCCTGTATCCTTTCTTCACCAACCGGTTCAAAGTCACGATATCGTCATTCGTCGCGTGTCCCCATGCGTACCCATAGGCGTTATTCACCGCATTGAGTTTTCCTTTTGGCATAGAGAGTTTATCCACTTTGGCGGATTGAACCTTGAAAGGCTTCTCGACTGGCATGACGTCAACGTCCATGAGAAGAGGAAGGGTGTGGGCCACCACATCATAGGGAGTTTTGAGGGGGCCGCCCGGATATTCACGGAATTCAGGATACTCCTGTTTCTCGAGAAGAGCTTTAGCAAAGCCTCCATACGGCTGGGCCATATATATAATGTATGTGCCTTCAGGATACGGGTAACCATCAACCGTAAAAAACCCTCTGGCTCGATGGATCTCCACTCCTCCCAGCCGCAGGACATTCATCATCTTGACCGCTGTAGACAGGTCTCGCTGGTCCTCTGGAATCAGAAACGCGTACGGAGGCTCAGTGCGGGTCACCGCTTTCTTGTGAATCCTGTAAAAATTACGCAGCCAGTTTTCTCTGAGGCGGGCGGCGTTGGTTAAAACTGCCCGCGCCGCCGAATAGTCATAGTCTACGATGTCTCTCAGCGTCCATTTCCCACCCTTCCAGGGCATGGCCATCTTCACAGAAGGCTGTTTTGCATCGCTGGACAGCTCATCAAATTTTATCGTGACGGGAGAGGCAAGCCGGACGCTGGCGACTTCAGTCAAAATCCGTATCCCTCCATGATAATGGTGGTAGGCTCGAGCCGGTGTCCAGGCATCGAATATGGTGCTGTGCATCACTCCAGCTTTCCCTTCTGCTGTCATCTCCGAAGCGATAAAGGTTCCCATCTTCGCCACTTGCTGGCGGAGTATGGGGTCGACATTGGGCTCGTAGGGATCCACATACGGCGGCACGAATATTCTGGCGCCGCGGTTACCCATCTGGTGCATATCCATGATGATCTGGGGATGCCAGGCGTTGTGGACTTTTAGGGTGAGGCGCGACTCAACCTGGGTGAACATGTACCAGTCTCTGTTGTTGTCGTGCCCGACATATTTATGGTAAAGCCAGGGCATCCGTGCCCCTTCATACTTGGTCCCGAGGTTCTTCTTGTACCAGTCCATGACCATTTGCGTTCCGTCAGGATTGTGCATGGGAACAAGAAGAAGGATGACGTTATCCAGAATCTCTTCTGTCCACTTATCGTTTTTCGACGCGAGGTCATAGGCCAGCTCCATGGACATCTGACAGGCACCGATCTCAGTAGCGTGGATGGAACAGTTGATCATCACTATGGCTTTACCTGCGTCTATGATCTTGTCCGCTTCTTCTTCTGATATTTTCCGCGGATCAGCCAGCATCTGCTGATACTGTCTATACTTCTCGAGGTTTGCGTGGTTCTCGGCAGAAGTGATGATGGCCACGATGAAAGGATTTCCCTCCGTAGTTTTTCCGACTTCCTGGACTATGATTCTATCGCTAGCAAGATCCAACTTCTTGAAATAATCAACGATCTGATGCATGTCCGCCACTTTTCTATCCGTACCCACCTTGAATCCTAATACCTCTTCAGGATTGGGAATCTGGGCGGATACCAAACCAGATATAAACAGTAGTAAAAAAACAAAACAGGTTATTCTCGCCTTCCTCATTGACTCCTCCTCTTTATTGAGGTTGCGTTTTAACATTTAACATTTAAAAATCAAATGAAGCGAGTTCTTCTCTGTTCTTGAGGCCGCAAAAATTTTTTTCTCTAAATTTCAAATGTTAAGATGCGATCCCTCGCTTCATCTTTTTCACACCTAATGTTAAATGTTAAGACGCGACCTCTTTTCTTATTTGCCGCGGTACGGGATTCCCTTTTTGATCCAATCCGGCGCCGGCAATCCTTTGAGATAATGATCAAAATACTGCATCATCTTGAGAGTGTAGTCCAGCTTATTGGGATATTTCTGCAGGTGGTGGGGCTCCGCCCGGTACTGGAGAAAGACGCAATCTTTTTCCAGGCGGCGCATGGCCAGATAGAGTTCGATGCCCTGATACCAGGGGACCGCTCCGTCCACATCTCCGAACTGGATGAGCAAGGGTGTGTTTATCCGGTCAGCAAAAAAGACCGGAGAATTCTCGATATAGCGCTCCGGATACTCCCATAGGCTGCCGCCGATCCGGCTTTGGGATTGTTCATACTGAAACTGCCGCGCCAGGCCCGAGCCCCAGCGAATCCCGCTGTAGGCACTCGTCATGTTGGAGACGGGTGCGCCGGCTATGGCGCAGGCAAATATATTTGTCTGAGTGATGACAAAGGCAGTCTGGTAACCGCTCCATGAATGCCCGTGAAGACCGACAGCGTCAGGGTCGGCAACGCCCATATCGATCAGTTTCTGGATTCCTGGCACAAGGCATTTGGTTGCGGCGTAACCCGGATGGCCCACGTCAAAGCGGATATCCGGAAGGAAAACAGCGTATCCGTTGCTGGCATAGAAGGGAAAGCAGGGCCGGTGGTTAATTACAACCTCGTTAAACTCATGGAGACGCTGGGAGAAAAACCTGTAGAAATAGACAACCACAGGGTACTTCTTCCCGGGCTCATAATTTCCCGGCTTGATGAGGACACCCTGGAGAGGAATCCCATCAATACTGTTCCATTCCACGAGCTCGGCACTCCCCCAGGCAAACTCGCTGATTTGCGGGTTGGCGTCCGTGATTTTTTTAGTCAACTGGAATTTCCTGTCGCTCACCCAGATATCCGGATACTCCTGGTAGCTCTCTCTGGTGTACATCAGAGCATCGGCATTTTTGGCCTTGCCCAGGAATCTGAACCTCTTCTTCTCTTCCAGCAATCTCTTCACTCCAGAGCTTCCTGTTCGGCACTCGTAGAATCCAAAGTTTTTTTGAAAATTGTGGTAGGCGGAGAGAAGAAGGATTTCTTTGGCATCAAAAAAGTCCTTCTCAGGATCCAGGCGAAGAACACGGAATGTATAATCATTCTCCCTTCCCGTTCCAGCAGTGATGTTAGTTGCCTGACCGGTCTTGGTGGAGAACTGCCAGATATCATACTTGTCATAGATCAGGACCGCTTTATCATCCTTTAGCCAGCCTGCATACCCATAGCTGGGGACATTGGAGGGATAATCATGGTCTTCGTCGAAGAAAGGAACGTTTAGTTTATCAGTCAGATTTCGTGTCGAGCCTGTGTTCTCATCGTACAGATGCCAGTCCTTATCCTTATAATAGATAATATAGCGTCCACCCGGTGACAGGGAGTATTGATTCTCTAGACGCGAGGCGATTTTCTTCCGGGATCCATCCCGGATGTTGACCCGGTAAATATCATTCAAGCGTCCGTACCAGGTGCGCTCTTTCTGGTAGGGAACATCAGACACACCCAAGGCAAAATCAGAGTGCTCCGAAACCTGAACTCTTGGCATATTTTTATCTGCAAGAGGAACCATGCGCTTGGAATCGAGATGATAGACAGCCGTGTACGTTTGATCCTTCACACGGGGCCACATAATTTTCTGGTTGGGAATGATGAGAGGGTCATTCCAGTGCCAGACATCCACTTCTCTCTTTTCGAGAATTTTATCGACATCAAAAAGATCGATCTCCTCCTCTTCCTCTGCTGCTTCTTCCTCTTCCACAAAGAATTCTTCTGGCTTGAAACCAAAAAAGAGGCGTTTTCCATCCCGGCTCCAGGAGACCCGATTTTTCTCCGGAATAAACCAGCCTTGTGGGGCATCCTCGGCTGCGAAAGCTTGCGCTGATTTTCCAGTCTCTCCATCCCATATCCAGAGGGAAAAGCCTTTGGCATCTTTGTCTTTTGTTTCCCCGGGTTTGGATAAGAAGGCCAGCTTGCTTCTTTTTTTCGTCCAGACAAGATTGATGAATATACCATCCTCGCTTTTGGTAATGGCGTTCTGCGGCAGATTGTCCTTTTTGAGGTCCATTGTGTAAAGACCATTCGTTTTGCCTTCAGGATCGGCAACTACGTACGCCAGGAATCGAGATGAGCTGTCAAAGGCAAAAGAGAGCACGAATGGAATGCGTGTTTCTTTGCTCGATTCCAGATGACGAAGGATGAGAGTGCTGCCGGATTTTCTCTTTTTCTGAGCCGGCTTTTTTTCAGGCGGGCTTTTCTCCTTTTCTTTCTTTGGGGCCTTCTCTTCCTTAGGTTTTTCTTCCTCCTTGAAGTGCTGATAGGCAAGCCAATTAGAATCATCAGAGAAAGAGAATCTTTCGACCTTTTCGATCTGGATAATTTTTCCAGCAGAAGTCTGGACCAGAGCCATTCCCTGTTGGGGCTTTTTCTTTTTTGCTTTTTCAAGTTCCGCCGCTTCAGGTCTGACGATCATCGCCACCCAATTGGAATTTTTTGAGATGACTGGTCTGCTTCCCCGGTCGACTGCATACACCTTATTCGTTTTAAGGCTGTGAATCCTTGCGTCTCCATCTCCCCTGTCCGGCTGCGTGCCGTAAGCGATCCATCCCCCATCTTCGGAAATGACCGGATTGCGGATGTGCTTGAATTTCATGATGTCCTGGACAGTCAATGGCTTCTTCTGTTCGGCGGCTGCAGAGGATAAGACAAAAATCAAGCTCACGAATAAAAGCAAAGAAAGGGCTATCCTTACGTTTATTCTCCGGGTCATTTGAAAACCTCCTTTTGTAATTGAGTTCGTAATTGTAATTGGGGTCGCATCTCAACATTCGACATTTCATCTATTAGTAAACATCAAGAGACCAGGTCTGAATATGGGAGAGTGCAGGAAACCAATGACAGAAATGATTTTCTCTTTTATCGCAAGGCTTGCGTTAAATATATTAGAAATGACGAATGTTGAGATGCGACTCCTCTCTTTTCTCATTCGTATAGTCTGAAAAGAGCTTATAACACAGGAAAAATCTGAAATCAAACACATAGCACTTTGGGGACGTTCCCCAAGGTACCACCTTAGCCTACTAATCCCAATATTTTAACTTATCGTGCATAAAATGATGCTATTCAGATGAAATTACTGGTCTAAGGTGGCACCTTGGGGAACGTCCCCATTTACTTGGGGAACGTCCCCATTTACTTGTAGAATCATTTTTTATACCATAGGGACGACTCATTAATAGACGAAGTCCAAAAAACAACAGACTGATCCATGGCCAAAAAACCTCCAAAAGATTTTTACGATATCCAGCGCAAACAGCGGAGGAAAAGTGTTTTCCTGATATTATTCCTGTTTCTTTTTTACTTTTTCGCGATTGGCTTCATATCCGTTGTTTGTGTTGTCAGCTTCGGTTTCATCCTGAGCAAGGAAGCCTTGCTGTCAGCCGATTTCCTGAGAAAACTCCTCCTGTTTGATGCGGCTGTTTCCATTATTATCGCCACCTTCCACTATGTCGATGCCCGAAGATTCGGGGCCAAATTCATCCTCAAGCGTCTGGACGCCCGTGCGCCAGATCTTTCTGACCGGTACCATCAACGATTTGTCAACACTGTAGACGAAATGCAGCTCGCAAGCGGGATGCCCAAGGTCATACCGCATGTCATCCCCTCCTTTGCCGTCAATTCCATGGCCGTGATCTCAAGGGATAACACGCCGAACATCCTCGTCACCGAAGGGCTTCTGGCTGAATTCACAAGAGACGAGATCCAGGCTGTAGTCGCCCACGAACTGGCCCATATCCTCCGCGGCGATACCTTCTACATCACTCTGGTCTGCTCCCTCGCCAATTTTTTCGAGCGGCTCAGGCAAGCCATTGAGCCCGACACTTCATACCAGAGACATCACACTCAACCCCATGGAGGAGGAGCCGTGGCTCACCTCATGGTCTACCTGGCCGTGTTTGCATCCAACGTCATCATGCACCTGCTCAGCACACTCATCAGTCGGCAGAGAGAAATCCTTGCAGATGCCGCAGCTGTGGAATTGAGCCGCAATCCAAAAGCTCTTGGCCGAGCCATTTACAAGGCCCATGTGAAAAATTCCTTTGTCGGAGATTTCAACGTAACATACAGTCCTCTGTTCATCGTCCCGCCTGAATCAACAAAAGGAGAATCGGACGGATTCTTTGCCCGCTTGTTCAACTCCCATCCTCCTCTTATGAGAAGGGTTCGGCTTCTCGCTAACATGCTCAAGACACGGCCGGCCAGAATCATCCAGGAGGTTTGGGAGATCCAGAAAAAGCGGGAAAAAGCCAGGACTCTCGTCTCGTCACAGGAAGAAACGATTCAGAAAGAAGGCCCTCCAAGCGCACAACCCGAAGAAAGCCTCGAGGAAGAAGGGAAAGTGTGGTCGGTTCAAGACCGCCAGGGGAACTGGGAAGGACCCTATTCACTCGAAGGGCTCTTGTCTTCCCGGTCATTTTTCCCGTTGGCCAAGGTCAAGAACCTCCAGGAAGAGATCGAAGCCCGGGCCAGAGAGTTCCCGCAGATTCGAGACGCGATTCGGAAAATCAGAAAGCGCCAATTCATCGATCCCGGCAAGCAAAACAAATGCCCCCGCTGTCGTGTCTCGCTCAAAGGTGGTTATTACGAGGGAGTCCCGATAAAAATCTGCCCACAGTGCAGCGGAAAGTTGATGGATTCTACTTTTAAAGAGCGTGTCATCACGCGGAAGGAACTCAAATTTTCAGATCACTTGATCCAGAAAGCCCAAGAATTCAAGGACAGCTTCATGCAGAGCCCTTTCCAGCTCAAAAAAATCACCTTCGCCAAGACTGAGAAAATCTCATGCCCGAGCTGCGGCTCCCGTATGGTCCCCAGACCCTACAGCTTGCATTATGTCATCCCTGTGGATAAGTGCATGTCCTGCTACAAGATCTGGTTCGATGCGGATGAACTGGAAATCCTTCAAATTCTTATAGAAGAACGATAGTCTACCTGAATTATTCATAAAATATGCCGACACTATTCATTATTTTCCATGATATGAGCTCATTAAGTAGATTTTTCTCACGATCAAGACTCGATCTTCTTTTAATGTTCATTCATTACTCTAAGTCGACCTTGGAGGGGGAACAGCTTCGCATTCCCCCTTCCAACGGGAGCATGATCTTCGATCGAACTCCCTGCCTCCCCTTCTCGGGCGGAATAAAGGCAAACGCCCTGCGACCAAGGGGGTACACCCCCTTGGATTCCCCCGACGATTTGTTCTCCGCAGCCAGCTCAAGCGAACAAATCCTCGGCATCTTTTACCCTATGGGCGAGCCGATCTCACTGCATCTGCTTTGTTGCGGCCCAATCGCGGTGGACGACCACAGCTNNTCGCATCTACAGCAACCTCGACTCGTGAATAATCCAGGTCTATTGTCGAATCACAGAACCTTAACCACGCTATGGGAAAAATAAAAACAAATTTTAGCAAGGAAGTCGAACCAATCCGCACAGCCTACGACTTGACGGTCGAACAGTATAAAAAAGGGATTCATCCTTTTAAAGATGTGCCAGATGATTTCAAAAGCCGCTTGGATTTTAAGACTTTTATGAAAGATTCTGATCCATCCATCACAGGGAGCAATGCTCCTGAGAACAAAGAATATCTTGCCCCTAAAAAAGGAATGCGTTTTCTTGATGCGGGATGCGGAGCTAATTTAGCGAATTACAAATTTCACAAATGGCCATCTGTTTTCTATGGGGTCGATATTAGTGCGGCTTTAATCGATGAAATGAGGAGATATGTCCATAAACATCACATTCAAATCGGGGGTCTTCATGTGGCAGAAATTACCAATATGCCGTTTGAAGACAGTTGCTTTGATATCGCCTTACTGATCGGTGTTTTAGAGTATTATTCTCTCCACTATACAAAAAGGGCCCTGGAGGAGATGAATCGCGTATTGAAGCCTTCAGCCAAACTTGTCGTTGATATCCCCAATTTGGCCCATGCACATGTGGATATTATGTTTACGCTGGAAGCGTACTTGAAACGCCCCAACATACCAAAATCATGTGAAGATTTTGAGAAGATGTTAGAGCCTTTGTTTTTTATAGATAAAATTGATGACGCTAAAGTCATGCTAAAATATTTTGTGCGGAATAAAAAAGGCGGAAACTGATTCAAGCTGTTGTCAATCAGGTAACGGATTATTAAAATGAGGCGGAGTTGCCAACTATTTCAACTGGAAACTCTCCATTCGTTTTCTTAATGAGTCTAATACAGTCATGAACCAGAAATCAAAGAAAAGTCAGAAGGAAGTCATCCATAACCGGCTAAGAATCCGAGAAGAGACAGAAAACGACTACCCAAAAATCAGGGAGGTCAATGATTTAGCTTTCGGACAGGGAGATGAAGGAAGATTGATTGAGAAATTGAGGCAAACTGAGAAATTTATACCGGAATTATCGCTGGTCGCTGAGCTGAACGATGAAATTATCGGTCATATCCTTTTTTATCCAGTTCCTATTCGTTCCGCCACATCAACATTTAATTCCTTGTCTCTGGCTCCAATGGCCGTGACTCCAATGTATCAGCGTATCGGAATAGGAAGCCGGCTAGTTAAAGAAGGACTCGATGTGGCGAAGAAACTCGGCCATAAATCTGTCTTCGTGGTCGGTCACCCCGAGTACTATCCGAGATTCGGATTCAAACCTGCCAGTCAATGGAAGATCAAAGTGCCTTTTGATGTGCCAGATGAAGCATTTCTGGCACTAGAGCTTGTTAACGGTGAACTGGAAGGGAAGAGCGGGACTTTAGAATTTCCTGAGGAATTCGATGAGGCCATGTAATCCAAGAAATTGGAAACTTTCGTTCGTGCTCAGTAACTTGGTAACATTTTTTGGATGTCATTGCGAGGAGCGAAGTGACGCGGCAATCTCATAAGAAAAAGTTTGCATTAATATTCTAAAGAGATTGCCGCGCTTCGCTCGCAATGACAGGCGAGAGAAATTGCCACGCTTCGCTCGCAATGATACTCTTATCCTCAGTATCATTAATAAAAGTTTCACTTAATTACTGAGCATAAACAACTGTCCCCAATTTCTGTCTCTAATTTTAGCAAATGTTAATATGTGACCCTTCCTTTTATTCCATTTACATCAAATGTCAAATGTTAAGATGCAGCCTCTTTAATCTGAGTAGGCTCTTTCCAGGATTCCCATGTAATCCGTCACTCCTGCTTCTCTCGGATTGGAGGGATTGGAATTATTCTGGAAGGATTTTTCTGCGAGCTCTGCAAATTTATCTTTTTCGATGCCCAAATCCCTGAAAGAAGGGATACTCAATGAGTGGGATAAATCTTTTATCTTCTGTATCAACTTTTGAGCCGCGGCTTCGGTCTCCTCTTCCTGGATTCCTGCGATTCGGGCAATTTCAGCATAGCGGCTCTTTGCGGCTGGAAGGTTGAACTCCATCACATAAGGAAGGAAGACCGAGTTGGCCACTCCATGCGGCGTGTCATACAAAGAGCCCACCGCTTCCGCTATACAATGAACAGCTCCGACATCGCTGTTCCCAAAAGCCATTCCCGCGATCATGCTGCCCTTCATGATCATTTCCCTGGCTTCTCTGTCGTCTTTTATATTCCTGTAGGCTCTTTCAAGCGATTGAAAAATTAATCGGAGCGACTCACGAGCAAAGATATCTGTCATGAAAGTTGCGGGTTTCACGGTGTAGGCTTCAATGGCATGAGTGAGCGCATCCATTCCGGTCGATGCGATGAGTGGCGAAGGGAGCGTAACGAGCAGATCCGGATCAACGAGTGCGACTGCAGGGAACATAAGAGGTCCCTTGATGCTCATCTTGAACATGCGTTCCGTGTGGGTGATGACTGAGACCCAGGTCACCTCACTGGCCGTGCCGCAGGTTGTGGGAATAGCCAAAACAGGGAGTGGAGGGGATTTGTATTTACCTTTTCCTTCATACTCTTCGATGCGGCCGGGATTAGTGGCCAGGAGAGCCACCGCTTTGGCTGCATCCAGCGCGCTTCCTCCCCCTAAACCGATGATCAGGTCCGGCTTCAGCTTGCGGACAACCTCTCCAGCCTTATCCACGGTGGAGTGCTTGGGATTCTGCTCGACCTCATCGAACACCTGGATTCCGGGGAAGGAATCAAAGACTTTGTCGGCGATACCTGAATCGATGATTCCCCGGTCAGTGACAAGAAAAAGACTGGGATCCTTCGATAATTCTTTGGTAATATCCTTGAGCTGGGATATCATCCCCGAGCCAAAATATATCCGGGTTGGGGCTTGAAATCTCATCACGCAGGATCTACTTCCTGAAATCGACTGAATCCTGGTTGGCCATATCCAGTACAGCGATGAAGATGAGCTGGGCCATGTCCTCGAGAATCTCAGGAGTTATGGTGTCAATGTCATCTTTGGTGATGTGGTAATAGGAACGAGAGCCAGAAACGCCGAAAGAGATTGTGGGCACGCCTTTCCACATGAACCGGGCCGCATCCAGCCTCGGCCTGGCATTGTTGGCAAAGTAGGATGGCCTGACGACGCGGTGGATGTATTTCTCGTTGGCTTTCTTGATAAACTCCCAGAACTCCGGAAAATTTTCTGCGGCCAGGGCACGAATCCTGTCTCCACAGCCGACTCCATCCATGTTGATCAATCCAACCGTCTTTTCTAAGGGGACAATGGGATTGTCGCAATAATACTCAGACCCCACAACACCCTGCTCTTCGGCACCAAAAAGGTTGAACATCACAGAACGGCGGGGCTTGACGGGGCAATTGNNGATGACCGCCACTGCCGAGGCGTTATCGTTCGCTCCGGGCATGAGTTCGTAGCAGAGGCCAAGGTGGTCCAGATGCCCGCCGATGATAATCACTTCTTCTTTGAGCACAGGGTCAGACCCTTCAAGGATACCGATGACGTTGTAGCCAATACCCTCAGGGTGGTGCTCGGTTTTATTCTTTATGGTGACTGTTTTGCCCGTAGCGAATGACTGGGGCTTTAAAGTCTTCCTGATCTTTTTGACCACGTCACTGTGAGTCCTTCCAGTACCGGAAAACACATCCTCGACAACCGCACTCCCCACATGAGAATAGATGAAATTCTTATCGTAGGAGTTGTTCGGGTTAGAGATGGGTCCGTAGTTGTAGATCATGCCTTTTGCGCCGTGCTTCACAGCATTTTCGAGCTTGTACTGATGGAAGGAATACGGCCGCCACTTTTTGAAGAGTTCGGCATTATTGGGAGAAACCGGGGCTTCTCTTTCCATCAAGACGATCTTTCCCTTGACATCCACGCCTTTATAGTCGTCGTAACCCAGCTCAGGAGCCGTGGCTCCGTAACCGACATAGATGACCTCCGCCGTTACTTCCCCCGAAGCGGACGTGGCACCAGGGATGAATTCATCCTCATAGCGGTAATGTTTTTTCAAGACTGAATTTTTGTAAGGGATGTGAAGGTAGAGCTCACAGTCTTTAAAAACCAATGTGTAGGGATTCGGGAATCCCTGGAGATAGGTGCCTCTATCTCCGGCTGGCTTGATCCCCCATTTTTTGAAATGAGAAGCCACCCACTCGGCACAGGCATTGTACTCTTTGGTGCCTGTGAGGCGCCCGGCATATTTAGCCGAAGCCAATTCCTTCACGTAATCAAAAAGCTCATGACTGGAGATGGAATGCAAACTCTGGAGGATCTTCTGTTCATCCGTCTGTTGGGCTGGCTGGGCCCGGACAGATAAGGCAATTGAAAGGACAAGATAGCTAAAGGCTAAAACAAATGATAACAGTTTTTTACTTCTCATTCTGACCTCCTCTTCACTTTTTCTTTCTTTATGTTAAGATAAATATTTGAAAAGTAAAGCGAAAATTATGATTCGTGTGAAAAGGGCTGTTCAGATCGCCTCAATCTTCTTTTTCGTGGCCGCACTCTTTCCGCGAAGCCTTATCTGTTCGCCACAGAGCTTAGATTTGCCGTCAAGGAAAGAAGATCTTTTGTCTCTTGAAAGGAAACTTTTTGAGTTGATCAATGAAGAAAGACAGAATCGCGACCTTCCTCTGCTCAGTTTTTCGCCGGACCTGAGCCAGCTCGCCCGCGCCCACAGCAAGGACATGGCCTCCCGCGGCAGGATCTCTCATTCTTCGACGGACGGCAGGTCTTACCGGGACCGCGTCGTGAATGAAGGGTATTATTTTATAGCCCTAGGAGAGAACGTCGCCTTCAGCAACGGCTTTCAGCCCGGACTCATCCATAAAAAGCTCATGAAAAGCCCTGGACACAGAGAAAACATACTCGACCCGAATTTTGACGAAGTCGGGATCGGTGCGGTGGTCAAGAAAAATAAAGGCTATTTCATCACGCAAGATTTCCGCAGGTCACCGGTTCTCAGGGATGAAAATGAAGTCCAAAGGGAGATCCAAAGGGATATCAATAACCTGAGACAGAAGAATTTCCTTGTTCCTCTCGGTTTTCTTCCGGATGCGGACCATTACGCTCGTCGTTGCTCCCTTAACATGATCGAAGGCCGTCGCCCGCCCCCTTTGCCGCGTCACTTCGGTAATACTCAATACCACTTTATCACTTCGCCCGCCCTGGAAGATATTCAGCCTATCTATAAAGACAAAATCCTGGACGAAATCTATGAAACCGCAGGTTTGGGTGTGGCTTTCGGCCGCAACACAAAGTACCCAGGCGGAAGCTATTTCATCACTCTCCTCCTCTTCCCTGAAAACAAGTACAGGAACATGAGTGATACAGATGTCAAACAGATCACATTCCGAAACATTAATGATATTAGGGAGAGAGAGGGTTATGAATCTCTTCTAGAGGATAAAATGCTTCTTGCTCATGCGGAAAGAACGGTGAAAAAAATTTTCCGAAACCGCACCCTTTCACCGACCATGCTCCCCGAATTGCCTGAAGCGACTTTCCTCTACTTCGTTACAGAAGATCCAACTCAATTGTCCGGAGAGACCAAGGAACAAATTAAGAAAAAAACAAATGATTATACAAGAATAGGGATAGGAGTCCTCTTCGGGAAAAATGAGAAATATCGGAAAGGCGCCTTTTGGGTATTGCTTATTTTTGGGAAGTGACAAATATGAATAAGATAACACGAAGAAATTTTCTATTAATCTCAGGGATAGGCACGGCTTCAGTTTTTACTCAGGCAGCTGAGAGGCTTGGCGCCCCATTCATTAAAGGAACAAAGCTGGCTCCAAATCCTCCTTATGATCCGTGGATTGAGCTCAACCTGGAGAACATGACCTGGAATCTCGGCCAGATCAGGAAAACAGCCAGAGTGAAGGTCATGGCAGTTATTAAAGCTAACGCCTACGGTCATGGACTGGTAGAGGTTGGAAAACACCTGGAAAAAAAAGGCATCGATTTTCTGATGGTGGGCAAACTCCAGGAAGCCTTTCTTCTCAGGGAAAAAGGTGTCTCTGTGCCTATCCTCAATTTTGGACCTTTCCGCAGGGAAGATGCCGAAAAAATAATCCAGAGTAATATTTCCCAATCCGTCTTTGACGAAAAAGTCCGAAGCCTCAGCGAGGCCGGTATCAAGCTCGGGAAAAAAGCAAAAGTGCATATCCACGTGGATACAGGTATGGCCCGGATGGGAATCCAGCACAGAGTGGCTTGGCCTTTTATTCAAAGCACCTCTTCATTAAAAGGTATCTTCATTGAAGGAATCTCGACAACCCTGACTGAGGACGATGAATTTGACAAGGAACAGCTCAACCGCCTTCTCGATATCTGTCGCAGGGCGGAAAAAAGAGGCATATCATTGGGACTCAAGCATGCCGCCAGCAGTGACGGAGTTCTGGACCTTCCCTCCTCTCATCTTGATATGGTGAGGCCGGGAATTGCGCTCTACGGATACTACCCTTCGGAAAAGACTCAGAAGGAAGACAGACTGGGCTTGAAACCGGTTCTTCAGCTGAAAAGCCGTGTGGTGGCAGTCAAGACTCTCCGGCCTGGAGATTCTGTCACTTATCACCGGAGATACACCGCTCAAAAAAAGGAAAGAATTGCGATCATTCCTGTGGGGTATTCGGATGGCTATCCGCCTAACGTCATCGGCAAAGCGTCAGTCCTCATTCAAGGCAAAAAATACCCTTTGATTGCGGCTGTAACAGCTAACCACTGTATTGCCCTCCTGGAAGATAACTCTCGAATATCCTACGGAGATGAAGTCGTGCTCCTCGGTTATCAAGGGACAGAAAAAATCACAGCAGTAGAAATTGCCGAATGGGCCGGCGTCTCCGAGTACAAGACACTGATCCTCCTCAACCCCCTTCTCCCCAGAATCGTAGTCAAAGAATAAAAAAGGGGACAGGCCCCTTTTTTCAGGGCCTGTCCCTTTTTTTCAGAGAGTATGGGGTCAGGCCTTATCCTGAAAGCGTGCAGCAAGTAAAAGAGATAAAAGTCGCATTTCTTGACGACAATGACTGACCCCGAAGGGACTGTCCTTCTTCTTAGAAAAAAAGGGGCCTGTCTCCTTTTTTAATTGATTTGGGGTATCAATTCTGATATGGTGATTCCACCAATTCCAAGATAATCGCTTCAAGGAGGTGCCTATGTCAAAAAGGATTCTGACGCTCATCTCTACCCTTGTAGTACTTGTTGCTTTTCCAACCATGAACCTCGGACAAGAAGGCAATCCCAAAGTCCTGATAAAAACAACCATGGGAGACATCACCGTCGAGCTTTACCCCGACAAAGCTTCCCTCTCTGTTCAAAATTTCCTCTCTTATGTGGACGAGAAATTCTACGACGGGACTATATTCCACCGCGTAATCAAGGGTTTCATGATTCAAGCTGGTGGAATCTCTGCGAATCTCAAACAGAAACAGCGCAAGCCTCCTATAAGGAACGAAGCGACCAACAGGTTGAGCAATAAAAGAGGAACCATCGCCATGGGGCGGATGAATACCATACACAGCATCACCAGTCATTTCTACATCAACCACGTGGACAATCCTGGACTGGACTACAGAAATGATACTCCTCAAGGTTATGGTTACCCGGTGTTCGGGAAAGTCATCAAAGGGATGAATGTGGTCGATGCGATTGCCAATGCCAAAACAATGGTCAAATACGATGCCGCAAATGATGCGTGGGAAGATATTCCGAGGGAAACCATCACTATCATCTCCATCCGCCGAATAAAAGAGTAAGATAATATCATCATCTTGATTGAAGATAGGACTTCGCAAGGAGTCATGAACTCCTGCAAGTCAGAAATGATGACATGATATTTGCTTTCATCCATCTCTTCCTTCTCCTCGGTATCCTTGTTCTTGCTTTTTATTCATTATTCCAGGGAAATGTCCTTCGGTTTGCCATCATAATCGTCCTCCTTGCAGTTTATTACTTCATAGCTCTCCATAAGAATGTAATGGAAGAAATCAAAAGAAAGAAGAAAAAGGAAAAGAAAAAGAAAAAAAAGAAATAGGGAATACTTATCTTCGATGTCCGTCTTTTTTGCCTTCTCAGATGAATCAGGGAAATACAAGAAAGAAAGGACCGACAAATTTATCTCGAAAAATCCCTTTTACTGCCGGTCAGCCGTGTTCCTCGAAGCCAAGGACTGGATTCAGCTCAAGGACGAATTCAATCGCTTAAAAAAGAGAATGCTGCAGACTGACCCTGAACAAGAAGTGAAATGGTCATACATTTGGTCGTTGTTCAAACATTTTCAAAAAAAAGAAGACATTCCCAAAAACAAGCCGTACTTCTCCCTCCGTAATCACTCACTGGATAGGCTCGTCGAATTCATACGTCAAACGCTCCAGCTTCTCAATGAATGCCCGAGCTGCCGCGTCATCCTCACATTAACATTCAACGAGAGAAAAAAAACAAAGCCTGTGGAAATAAAAGAAATTTTAAAACTCCACATGAGTCACATCCTGAGTGTGATCGAAGAGGAAATGAATGCAATCCCTGAAAGTATCTGTGTGGTGTTCCTGAATCGGGAAGAACCCGCACTTGAAAGGCGTCTCAAAGAGGCTCTCACAGAAATCTATCAAAAAGACCGCCAGTCGAGATTCCCCCATATCAAGGACAGTCTCGATTTTGAATATTTCACTCAAAGCTTTGGCAGTCAGCTGGCAGACTACTATGCAGGAGTGTTCAACGGCTGCTGCCGCCTCTATCCACAGAGCATCGACCTTTTTCGCCATCAGGTCTGGCCAAAAATCGTAAAGAAAAAAGATGAAGTCCTGGGCTATGGAATCACCGAAATTCCAGAAAATAGAAAGAACAAAGCCTGCCTGAAAGGAATCCTTGACAAAGTGTTTGAAGCCCAGGAAAAAGATTACCGAGTGAGCCTGGAGTCAAAACTGAAATAAGGAAAAAGCTATGGATTTATTCGAACGCATCATCCGTCTCCTGGGCAATATTGTCTGGGGTCCTCATATGCTCATCCTTCTGCTCGGGGCCGGAGTCTATCTCACCATTCGCCTCCGCTTCGTCCAGCTGCGCCGCTTCGGGCTTTCCTTCCGCCTGCTCCTCGGGAAGAGAGAATTTGGCGAGAGCGCCAAAGAACGCAAGGGAGACATCTCGCCCTTCCAAGCATTGGCCGCATCACTGGCAGCAGTCATCGGCAACGGCAACATCGCCGGCGTTTGTACTGCTATTGCCATGGGCGGACCCGGGGCAGTTTTCTGGATGTGGCTGGCTGCGTTTTTCGGTATGGCGACCAAAGTGGCCGAAGCTGTCCTCGGCCAGAAGTTTAAAAAAACAGCTCCTGACGGATCGATCGTGGGTGGACCCATGTATTATATTACCCACGGGTTGAGACTTCCCTGGCTGGCCGGAATCTTTGCTTTCTTCATGGGCTGCAAGCCGCTTTTTTCCACAACATCAATACAATCCAACTCTGTGGCCCTAGTTCTCAAAACACAGCTCGGAATTGAACCCTGGATCACAGGTCTAGGTTTGGCTGTTTTGACCTGGATGGTCATCATCGGTGGAATCAAATCCATAGCCAAAGTCGCTGAATTCCTGAGTCCTTTCATGGTTTTCTTTTATATTATCGGCGCTCTGATCACGATTATTATTTTTTACCACAAGATTCCCCATGCCCTCTCCCTCATTTTTACAGGCGCATTCAATCCCTCGGCTGTCACAGGAGGTGTGGCTGGGACGACAGTCATGCACGCCATCCGCTATGGATTTTCCCGGGGGGCCTATTCCAACGAAGCCGGGACAGG
>JABAOH010000529.1_pt3 | contig 19139 bp, 20 predicted proteins | sample 7062181 | NCBI WGS metagenome assembly JABAOH01 (sample SAMN14538630, study PRJNA623070) | marine sediment metagenome | biome: marine biome [ENVO:00000428]; feature: marine pelagic biome [ENVO:01000023]; material: deep marine sediment [ENVO:00002113]; isolation source: pool of 5 deep marine... | reverse complement strand
AGATGCCGACTACGCAGGAGGGAGGGCCATTCCCGAAGTACCTCAGACGATACCGGAACTCAAAGGAATCCCCGTATGCCCGATGTCGTTCGTGACGCGCTGGGGCGATGTGGTGATCCTGAAGGAGACGGTCAGTACGGCGATGGCGGATCGCATCGGGCGCATGATAACCCTGGCCTCGTATGGGGGCATAGGCTTTTCGTGGTACCTGCTGCAGGCCAGCGAGGTGAAGGACGTTGTGGCCAAGGACACGCTGAGCCAGGCTCTTCATGTGGGAAGAGCGATCCGACAGGCTCGGGAGAAGGGCGACGATCCAGTTGCTGAGGCGACCAAGGCGGTAAATGGGTGGTTGCTCTTCGAGGGGGAGATCACGGCCACCGAGGTAGCGGATGAACAATCCTACGCCTTCGGTCTAGGAACTCACAGATTGAAGGGCCTCGGCAGCCACGAAGGCCACACGTTCAGCATCTGGTACAAGAATGAGTACCATGTCAGCTGGATGGATGACAAGCCCTTTGTCGCCAGCCCCGACTCGATGATTATCGTAGATTTCGAGACCGGTGAGCCTGCCATCAGCTATGACTTCTCTGTGGGTGATCACGTGGCCGTGATTGGCCGGAGGGCCCACGAAGCTCACCGCACAAAGGAAGGCATCGAGGCCTTGGGCCCCCGCCATTTTGGATTCGACATCGACTATGTGCCCATCGAGGAAAGGGTGAAGGGGTCTGGCCTCTGAGGCGAGAGGCCGCATACGTGGTGTCTGCGTCAGACAGGATTCGAAAGGAGCGTGCGATGGGGAATGTAGTGTTGCGGACCGAGCTGGAGTGCCAGGATTTCGTGCGAGGCCTGTGCTTCATGGGGACTGGAGGCGGAGGGCCACCGAAGCTGGGCCTGAAGCTACTTCTCGATCAACTGGAGGCCGGCCGGGAGATCGAGTGGGTGGACATAGACAGCCTTCCCGACGACGCCTGGACGGCCACCGTGGCGGGCATGGGTGGCAGGGGCGGCTCGGGTGGCGCCGAGGAGGAGCTGGAGCAGCTCGGCTGCGTCGAAGAGAAGCACGACCCTCTCGGACGCATGGTAGGCGCAGTCCGGGCGCTGGAGGATTACGCGGGGGTGAAGGTGGAGGCCATAGTGCCGGTGGAGATTGGGGCCAGCAACGTTCCGGCGCCAGTAGCGGCCGCGCTGGAGCTCGGCGTGCCAGCGGTGGACGGCGACTACGCTGGTGGCAGGGCCATTCCAGAGGTGCCGCAGACCATACCCGAGATTCAAGGGGTGTCTGTGTGCCCGGCCTCATTTGTCACCCGGTGGGGCGACGTACTGATTCTTAAAGACACGGTCAGCACAGCGATGGCAGATCGCCTTGGCCGCATGATCATCGTTGCCGTGTACGGCGGAATGGGCATCTGCTGCTACCTGTTGCAGGTCAAGCAGGCCAGGGAGCTATTGGCTGCTGGCACGCTGACCAACGCTCTGCAGGTGGGACAGGCCATCAGAGAGGCTCGCGAGGAAGGTGCTGACCCCGTGGCTGCAGCGGCCAAGACCGTGGGCGGCTGGCTGCTTTTTGAGGGCGAGGTGACGTCGTCGGCGGTGATGGATGAAGAGTCGTACGCCTTCGGTCTGGGGAGTCACGAACTGAGAGGCCTGCGAGAGTACGAGGGTCACAGCTTCAAGATTTGGTACAAGAACGAGTATCACATCAGCTGGCTCGATGGCGTACCTTTCGTCACTAGCCCGGACTCCATGATCATGGTACAGTTGGACACGGGCGAGCCTGGCACCAGCTACGATTTCTCCCTGGGGGACCAGGTGGCGGTCGTTGGGCGTAGGGCCCACGAAGCCTTTCGCTCTCAGAGAGGCATTGAATTGCTTGGACCCCGGCATTTCGCATTTGACATCGATTATGTACCCATAGAGGACCGGTTGAGAGACTCCGGGGCCTGACAAGAGCGATGGTGGCTCGGAATGCGGGCCACCAACAGCCGCTGATATTCAGAGAGGAGGGAGTCTTACGGGTACCAGGGAGGAGATGCCCATGTCGATAACAATCGGGGAGCAGGAGTTGAGGGACATCATCATCGGGGCTGCCTTTCTAGGATCAGGGGGCGGCGGTTCCCCCAAAGATGGTCTCAGGCTTCTGCATGAGCTGGTGTCTCTCAACAAAGCCGAAGTGACGCTCATCTCTTGCACAGAGATGGAGCCCAACAACTCGGCAGTGATGGTGGCCGAGTTTGGGTCGCCGAAAGCCTTCATGGAAGCCAAGTCGTTCCCGGAGACGGTGACATCCTTCAAACTGATGCAGGAAGTAGCGGCTCAGTCGGGTGGGAAGATCACCCATCTCATGGCCGGTGAGCTTGGAGGGTTCAACACCATGGTGCCTCTCTATGTGGCTGCGCTGGAAGGGGTACCCTTCGTGGATGCCGATGCACAGGGACGGGCCGTTCCTGAGTTGGAGACCTCCCTATATCAGATATACGGAGTCTCCCATTCTCCTTTTGTCATGGCCGGCAGCAATGGGGACTCGATCGTTGCCCACTTGAATGATCCCATGGACTACACAGCCGCAGAGAACATCGCCCGCCATATCTCCATGGCCTATGGCCAATTGGCCGCATTCTGTGGTTTGGCAGCGAGTCGGGATGAGATAGAGAAGCTGGTACCTGACTCGATAAGCACTTCTATGACCGTTGGCAGGGCCTTCCGTGAGGCGAGGGACATCAAGACGTTGTCCCAGGCGCTGACAACGGAAGTGGGTGTCAAACAGTTATTCGTGGGCCACATCACAGGCATTGCATTGCGGACCGAGGGAGGGTTCGATTTCGGAATCACCTCCGTCAAGGGATCTGGCGACTACGAAGGCCAGTCAAGAAGCATCGATTTCAAGAACGAGAACATGATCATCAAGGACGGAACGGGCAAGGTTCTGGGGACAGTTCCCGACCTGATCACGCTGGTGGATCTCGACGCCCTTGAACCCCTGACCAATGCGGACACCAGGGAAGGTCAGAATGTGGCCGTCTTCGGCTTGAGAGCGCCAGAGAGTTGGCTGAAGACTCCCAAAGGCTATGAGTGTTGGCATCACATTCTTGACAGACTTGGCTACATTGGGCCCTATGTGCCAGTCAAGTAGGCACAAGAGAACTGGCAGGCTTGCGATCTATTATCTGTTTGGAGGATGGGCATGGCAGAGAGCTTTGACATAGAGAAGTTGATGGTAGACGTCTTCGCTCCTCAGCGGGGAGAGAAGGTGCTGGTCATGATGGATCTGCCCCACGGAGATATCGCCGACGACGAGAATTGGGTCGAGCGGCGAAGAATGGCAAAGGAGTGGCGTTCAGCCTTCGAGCAATTGGGGGAAACGCTTGGGCTGAGCGTACATCCTCTCCTTACCTATCCAGCCACCGGGGCCAACAACGGCCCTTTGCCGGAGGAGGGGGAGATGGGGGGCCAGACGGTCCGGTTGGAGGACATTCTGTCGGATACGAACATCGCGGTGGCCTTGACGCAGTACTCGGCGAGCGCTCCACTCATTGGGTTCACCCAGCAGATGGCCCACCTACGGGCCGCCAGCATGCCCAAGGTGATGAAGAGTATGGAGCGCACAGCTCTGGCAGCGGACTACAGCGAGGTGGCCCGCAAGAGCCACATCTTGGCCGACAAGGTGGACAACTCGGCGGGAGCGCGGATACAGTTCTCCACGGGCCACCAGGTGTACTTCGATCTACGGCATCGTGAGGGGAAAGCCGACGACGGGCAGCTACACGCCGACAAGACAGGTATACGCTTGATCAATCTACCCAGTGGCGAGGCCTTCACCGCTCCCTACGAGGGGGAGCTGGAACGCGATCCCAGTCGAACGGAAGGCACGATCCCTGCGATGTATGATGACGAATTGGTCCTGTTCAAGGTGGAGCAGAATCGTATCGTAGAGGTGGTGGGTGACGGCCCGCAAGCGGCTGAGATGCAGGACTATTTCGCTGTGGACGAAGCGCGCCGCAACATCGCCGAACTAGGATTGGGCTGCAATGACAAGGCGGTCATCTCCGGGGTCGTATTGGAGGACGAGAAAGTGCTGGGCATGCACTGGGCCTACGGCCTGAGCAGTCATCTGGGAGGGACCGTGGGTGTCTCTGAGTTCAGCGATCCCAGTCACGCCGTGCACCAGGACATCGTGTACGCTAGGGGTGGTCCCATAGAAGTCGCCAGCTTGGTTCTGGAATACGAGGATGGCACGACCGAGGAAATCATCAGAGACGGGGAGTACACCATCTTCTGAGGGTGCGAGCACAGACCTGCTCGAAGCGAGGATCCGTCCTACCGGCTTCACCAGCGGGTTTGTGTGACAGCCGTAGTCCATCGATAACGATGTAGCAGACAAGGAGAACACCATGGGTCTACCTTCGCTTGGATTGCCCGAGTTGCTGATCATACTGGTAATCATCCTGCTCGTCTTCGGTGCGGGGAAGCTGCCGGAGATCGCAAGAGGGCTGGGCAAAGCAGTAGGCGACTTCCGTCGCGCCAGCCAAGGGTTGGACCTGGAAGAGGAACTAGGCGAGAAGAAGGAGAAACCCGAGAGCTAGCCACGTCCCGCTACTCTGGTGTGGCGTTCTGAAGTGTGTAGCTAACCGAATGAGGAGCAGGCGGACAAGGGATCGCTATGGGTATCCCACGATTTCCTTTTCCGGAGGGGCGGGATACGAGCGCTTGCTGTGCGTAAGCTTCGCATCGACGAGCGCTTCGGCGATCTTCAATGCAGTGCTCGCGGGGTCGATCACCGGGACCTCATAGCCTTTCTCGCGTAAGCCGGCCTTCACCTGGACATCCAGACCAGCCAACCCTGTGCAGCCCAACACGATGACGTGAGCGCCGTCCTCTTCGATGGCCTCCACAGCCTTCTCCACCATACGACCCACGAACTGCTCACGGCCCTTTTCTAGGTCCAGCACGGGCAGGTCCACCGATCGGGCGGAGGCCAGTTTCCAGCCGACTCCATACTTCTGGGCGTGAAGCTCCAACTCCGGAATCAGGCGCTCCAGCACCGTGATCACCGAGAACTTGTGACCCAGCATCGCCGCCACGTGCATCGATGCTTCGCAGGGGCCTAGCACGGGAATGGAAACCATCTCCCGGGCAGCGTCCAGGCCGGGGTCGCCGAAGCAGTTGATGATCACGGCATCAATGCCTTCNNCTGGCGATGACGTCGGGTGCGGCCAGTGCCTCATCGTAGGCGGACTCCACCGACGCCGGCCCCGATCTCACAAAGACATTGCTTATCTCCGTGCCGGGCCTGGCGACCTTTTCGAACTCTTCGATGATCATCGGCCCGAAGACTTCGGTGATGATGGGAGTCACCGCCCTGATCTTCATTTCCTCCTCCCGCTCCCTGGACGGCAGAATGTTTGAACGGCCCTGCGGCCGCTAGCCATATCTCTCTTCGACCGGCACCCAATCGATGTCGTAGCCGAAGTAGCGGGGCCCGACTAGCTCCAGACCCTCAGGCGACCGCCATTTCTCGTTGCAGGGAATGCCCAGCACCGTCACCCGGAAGCCGTAGCGCAGAGTCTCTGTGGTGATGGGCTCACCGGTCTCTGTGTCCAGTACTGTGATCAGATCGGGCACCGAGACCATGATCTCGTCGTCCACGATGGCCACCAGGTTCTCGTTTTGGAAGTTGAGCTTCAGGGTTTGAGAATCGTACTCGTCCACTCCCTCCATGGTGGCCTCTCCGCGGGCGAACCCCTTTTCGGTGCGACGGATGACATCCACAATCTTGCCCTTGAAGACCTGGAAGCCGCCCACGGCTTCTCTCACAGCCCCAACGACGTTGATCTTTGAGCTGCGAGCTTCCCGGATCGTGCGACCGATGTCCTCCACGAGGGTCATGGTGTTGGGTACCCCCCACTCCTTTAGCTCCTTTCCCGTCGTGGCGTAGCAGGCGATCAAGGCCGTGCAACCCATGTCTATGGTGATGCTGCGGGAGAACGTCTCTGTCCACCGGTTGTTGATCGTGTTGAGGATGGCGCTGTTGCCCTTCTCATCGCCAATGGCGAACGGCGTCGAGGAAACGCCGTACAAGGTAGCGGTGACCATCTGCAATTCGGGGAAGGCCCGGCCCATGCCGTCGCAGTCCACCAAGGGGATGCGCAGGCGAGCTGCCACGGTGAGAGGCGTGACCGAGTTCAGGCCACCGGCCTCAGCAGACATGGTGGCTGTGATCTTCTGCCCCAAGTAGCTCTCCAGGGCGTGGAAGGACTTGATGATCTCATCCCCTTTCGGCAACTTCTCCACGATCACCGTGGGGGCCCCCATCATAGCCGTGGGCACGATAAGATCATCATCATCTATCTCATCCAGGGACACCAGCTCCACCGGGCCGAATTCGCGTATGGCCTGGATGCCCATCAGCTTGCCGATGTAGGGATCACCTCCGCCTCCGGTGCCCAATACAGCTGCTCCCAGGGCGATATCCTCGATGTTCTCAGGGTGTAGCAGTCTCATTTCCCATCATCCTTTCTTGCCTGTCTGGTCACAGGGCCAGGTCGCCCACGGCCTTCACCCGGATCTTCACTGCATTGCTGGGCAGGTATGCCAGCGGGACTTCTTCCACGTCCACGATGGCGATCGTCTTCTCGTCGGCTCCGGCGGAAATAGCCTTGTCCGTGGCCTCCTGCCTGGCCTGGGCCAACGCTTCCTCCCTGGGCAGCTCTGCCAGGGCGAACACTCGCTCTGTCTCACCTCCGACCTGGGCTATGGCAGCACCGATGGCGTTGGCGACGGGGAAGTGATCGGGTTTGACCATCTCCGACGTGCCCTCGACCTGCCGCGAGACCAGGATGGTTCCTCCCCCTACGAGAATCAACGGGACTGGCTCGGCGCTGGTCTTCATCTGATCGACGGCGGTCTCCACCATGGATTGCATCTCATCCAGCGCTTGCCGAACGAAGGGCGAGTCCAAGTGCTTGACCGCGCTGGCGTCGCCTATGTCGACCAAGCCACCAGCCACGGCCAGATCAGTGGTGGTCAGCACATCTCCGCCAAACACCAGACCCTTCGTCGTCAACTCGTAGCCGACGCTCTGCGGCCCGATCTGTAGCGGGTCTTGGGAGACAATGCTTCCCCCACCCAGGCCGAAGGAGTAGACATCGGGCATCCTGAAGTTGGTGCGAACGCCCGCGATGTCCACGGCCACAGATGCCTCGCGCGGGAAGCCGCGAAGCAGCATGCCCACGTCTGATGTCGTACCTCCGAGATCTGCCACCATGGCATCCTTGGCCCCCGACAGGAAGGCGGCGCCTCTCATGCTGTTGGTGGGACCCGAGGCGAAGGTGAGGACCGGGTACTTCTCCGCATAATCCGCGCCCATCAACGTGCCATCGTTCTGGCTCAGATAGAAGGGCGCGTCGATCTTCATCTCCTTCAGGGCTTGTTTGAAGGACTCCACAATGGCCTTGGCCAGGTCGCCTAGACAGGCGTTCAGGATGGCCGCGTTCTCTCGCTCCAGAAGGCCCATGCGCCCTATCTCGTGGGAAAGACTGATGGACACATCTGGCAGCTCAACCTGTATGATCTCCGCGGCTCTTTCTTCGAATGAACTGTTCACCGGGGAGAAGACGGCCGAGATGGCCACTGCTCGAATCTTCTTGGACTTGAGATCCTTGACCACATCGAGGATCTCCTTCTCATCCAGAGGTGATATCTCCCTGCCGTCGAACTCGTGTCCTCCATGAACCAGGTACTTATTATCTCCGATGGTGTCCCTCAGGTCGGGAGGCCAATCTACCATGGGGGGTAGAGCCTCCGTGGCAGGCAGGCCGAGCCGGACGGCTGCGGTCTCCATCAGCCGCTTTCGCTCCACCACAGCGTTAGTGAAATGTGTGGTGCCGATCATCACCGCCTTGATCTTGTCGCTAGGTACCTTCGTCTCCTCCAACACGGTTCTCATGGCCGTGGTGATGCCCGATGTGACGTCAGGTGTAGTGGGCGTCTTGTGCCAGCCAACGACCTTGTTCCCGTCCATCAACACCGCGTCGGTGTTGGTGCCTCCCACGTCAACGCCGATCCTCATGACAGTGTCTCCTTCCGTGATGGTTTCGTGATGGGTAGGCGCTCTTCACCCTAGGACTCGCCCTCGGTGGCAGCAGCCCTGCTCTTCATTTCTCTCGCCATGTCTCGCGTTGCGTCCGCCAGCAGCTGGAAATACGTCTCTTCGTCTGTCATCAACAGGAACTTCTTCTCGTCTACATCTTCCTTCAACTGGCGCAGGAACTGCTCGTCGCTCAGCTGTCCGCCTTCAAGGGCGAACCCGATGAGCCTGCTCGCCCCGTCGATGAGGCGAAAGGTGCCATAGAGGTGTGGCTCGTTGACCAGCAGGTGGGCGCTCGAGAACAGGAAAGCGAGCACTTCGTAGAGGTGGTCTTCAGAGACTACCATGCGCTGGCTCATGACTTCCACTCCTTCCCGTATTCTTCAACGAAAGCTATCTCACTCAACTCCAACCTTGGAGGCGGTTCAGGGTCCTCTGCCGGGTGACCCAACGTGATAACCAGCATGGGTTCGAGGTTCTCCGGGAGATTGAGGATCTCGCTGATGGCAACCTTGGCATAGGAGAGGGCGACACAGGTGCCGAGGCCCATCTCACAAGCAGCCAGCATGATGTTTTGAGCTGCTATGGAGCAGTCGGCGAGGTACAAGGCCTCTTTCCAGGGGTTGGCATCTGGCTCTTTGTCCGCACAGATGACGATGAACGCAGCCGGCATGGCGAATATACCAGGGGCGAACTTCCTGATGAGTTCCTTTTGGGAAGGTGAAGTGACGACCAAGAATCTCCATCTCTGCTGGTTGCCACCCGAGGGAGCCCACCTTGCGGCATCGAGGAGCTTCTCCAACTCCTCCTTCGCCACTGGTTCGTCCGTGAACTGCCTTATGCTTCTTCTACACTTGATGGCTTCAAAGACATCCATTACCACAACCTCCATCGTGTTTGGGGAGGGCGACCCCCTCAGCCGTAGAGGTGACAGGCAACCAGATGCCCGTCCTCCAGTTCCTTCAGCACGGGTTCTTCGTCCCTACAGCGGGCGCTATCTCGCGCTGGACAGCGCGGACCAAACCGACAGGTGCCTTCTTCGCCGCCCATGGTGGAGATCTCACCCTCCAGGATGATCTCCTCCGGTTGGAACTCGGGATCGGCCACGGGCATCGCGGAGAGCAGGGCCTGCGTATAGGGATGCATGGGCCGCTCGAATATCTCCTCCACCGGAGCCTGTTCCAGGATCTTGCCCATATACATCAGTGCCACGTGATCGCAGATGTACCGAATGACCGCCAAATCGTGGGAGATGAAGAGGTAGGTGAGATTGAGCCTTTGTTGCAGGTCGAGTAGAAGGTCCAGAACTTGAGCCTGCACCGACACGTCAAGGGCCGACGTGGGCTCGTCGAGGATCAACATCTTGGGTTCCAAGGCCAGCGCTCTGGCCACCCCGATTCTCTGCCGCTGTCCGCCGCTGAATTCGTGGGGGTAGCGGTAGAGATGGTCCTCCATCAATCCCACGAGGCTTGTCAGTTCGCGGACCCGATCATCCAGGGCGCGACCCTTGGCCAGTTTGTGAACCACCAGCGGCTCTCCCACGATCCTCTTCACCGTCATCCTGGGGTTCAGCGAGGAGTAGGGATCCTGAAAGATCATCTGCATGTCCTCGCGTCGCTTGCGCATCTCCGCCTCGGCCAGCTGGCACAGATCCTGCCCTTCGAAGATGATCTCCCCCTCCGTGGGCTCGATGAGACGCAATATGGTCTTACCCACCGTGGTCTTCCCAGAGCCGGATTCCCCCACAAGCCCGAAGGACTGACCCGGTCGGATGGCCAGGTCAACGCCGTCCACAGCCCTGACGTAGCCGACGCGTCGCTGAAAGAGACCTCCCTTCACGGGGAAGTACTTCTTCAGCTTTCTTACTTCCAGCAAGGCTTCGTCCATGAGAACTTCCGGCTAGGCGTAAAGGAAGCAGCTGACCTCATGGCCAGGTGCTATCTCCACGGGTTGCGGCGGCGGTTCCTCGGCGCAGCGAGCGTTGGCGTGCTCACATCGAGGGTGAAATCTGCAACCCAGCGGTGGATGGAGAAAGTTGGGGACCGTTCCGGGAATCCCTTTGATCTCTCCCTTCTTGGTCCCATAGGTGGGGATGGCCTTCATCAGACCCACGGTGTACGGATGCTTGGGAGCCTTGAAGATGTCCAAGGCGCTGCCATGCTCCACTACGACCCCGGCGTACATGACTGCCACCTTCTGGCACATCTTGGCCACTACGCCCAGGTTGTGCGTGATGAGGAGCACCGAAAGGTCCAACTCCTGCACCAGCTCGTCAATGAGCCGCAAGATCTGGGCTTGAATGGAAACGTCGAGGGCGGTGGTGGGTTCATCAGCGATGAGGAGACTGGGTGTGCCCGACAACGCCGTGGCGATCAGCACGCGCTGTCTCATCCCACCGCTGAACTGATGGGGGTAGTCGTCGATTCTCTCGGGAGCGTCACCGATGCCGACCCGGCGCAGCATCTGTAGAGCTCGTGCTCTGGCCCCTCGTCGCAGCCCTCGCACCGTGGGCAAGAGATTTCCCAGGCCTCCGAGCATGCTCAACCGCGAGGCCTTGGAAGTGTCCTGTCTGGAGCCGATGATGTCTATCATCTGATCACCGACGGAGAATACGGGGTTCAGGCTGGTGGTGGGATCCTGGAAGATCATGGCCAGCTTCTGCGCTCGCAACAAGCGCATCTCCTCATCGCTCTTGTGGAGAACATCCTCCCCCTCGAAGAACACCTGGCCGCCCGTGATCTCGCCGGGAGGGCAGGGGATTAGACGCGGTATGCTGAGGGCTGTCATGGTCTTGCCACACCCGGTCTCGCCCACCAGCCCCAGGACATCGCCGCGATACATCTTGAGGTTGACGCCATTGAGTACCTTGGAGATGCCGTCGAAGGTGCGGAAATCCAGGCGGAGGTCCCTGATGTCTACCAGAAGGTCACGATCCATGATGAAACAAGCAATAACGTGCTATCTGCGGGCCCTCGGATCCAGGACGTCCCTGAACCCGTCGCCCAGGATGTTGAAGCCAAAGACAGTCAGGAACATGGCCAGGCCCGGGAAGGTGGAGTACCACCACCCGTAGGGAAGGAACTCCCGACCTTTAGAAATCATGGCTCCCCACTCTGGCACTGGAGGCTGCGCACCCACTCCGATGAACCCCAGTGCGGCCAGGTTGAGCACGGCGAAACCGAAATCCATGGAGGCCTTGACCATGATGGCTGATAAGCAGTTAGGTAGGATGTGATTGAAGATGATACGAGGACGGCTGGCACCGATGCATCTCGCGGCCTCGACGTAGTCTTCCTCCCGTATCGAGAGCACCTGAGCCTGCACCAAGCGACAATAGCCGGGCCACCACATAATGGACAGGGCCATCATGGCGTGCAGCACGCTGGGACCCAGAGCAGCAGTGATAGCCAAGGCCAGGAAGATGCCTGGCATGGTCAACATGATGTCGGTGATGCGCATGATCACTTCATTGACCGCGCCGCCGAAGTAACCGGCGATGCCGCCTAGAACGACTCCGATGAGGCCACCCACCAGCACGATGATAGTTCCTGCAACCAAGGAGGTCTGGGTGGCCCAGACGGTCCTGGTGAAGACGTCCCGTCCGTATTCGTCCGTGCCGAAGAGGTTCTCGCGGGTGGGTCCCTGCAAACGTTTCTCGACGTGCGTGGTGAAGCCGGCATCGTCTGGATAGGGTACCCAGTATCGCCCCGTCAAGGCGACCAATATCAGGAAGACGATGATCGCCACACCGACGACGGAGAGACGGCTCGATCGGAAGCGGTAGAGACCCCGACTCCATTCATCGATGAGACCCTGGTTCTCTGCCCGCCAGCGGCCCCACCAACCTCGTAGACCTCGTACCTCAATAGATACAGTCGAGCTCATGACTCTTACTCACAGACCGGAAACGGTGCCTATCCGTAGCGGATCCGCGGATCGATGATTCCATATGAGATGTCAACCAGCAAGTTGACGATGGTGAAAAGCAAACCTACAAAAAGGGTAATGCCCATAATGGGCTGGAAATCGAGGGTCATCGCCGATTTGACAGCATAAAGACCTATGCCTGGCCAGTCGAAGACGGTCTCGATCATCACCGAGCCACCCAGTTGCCACCCAAAGAGAAATCCCAGCATGGCTACGGTGGCGATGAGGGCGTTCTTCAGCACGTACTTGGCGAGGATGACCCGTTCGGGGAGCCCGCTCGCTCGGGCCATGGTCACGAAATCTCGCTGCATCACCTCCAGGATGTCCGCCCTCAACAACCGCGTAATGAGAGCGATGCCGATCAGAGCCTGGCAGAATGCGGGGAGTGCCATGTGCTTCACAGCTATGCGGAAGCTCTCTAGATCGGCTGCCAGAAGGCTATCCACCAGCAGCATTCCGGTCACATTGGGAGGGAAAGGAACCCGTGGATCGAAGCGCCCGCTGATGGGCAAGAGATGGAACTTCATGCCCAGAATCAGTTGGAGCACCATGCCTAGCCAGAACACGGGCATGCTGATGGACGAAAGGGCGACCACTCTGGAAAACTGGTCGGGCCATCTGTCCCTGAAAACGGCCGCGGCAATGGCCATGGGAAGGCCAATGATCACCGCTATGGCCGTGGACACAAGAACCAGCTCGAAAGTGGCTGGGAAGAACCGTTTCAGGTCCATAGCGACCGGATGGCGGTTCATCATGGAGGTGCCGAAGTTGCCTCGGAGGACGCCCCTCATGTAATTGAGGTATTGGGCGTAGAGGGGCTTGTCGATACCGAATTCCTCTTGCAGCTTCTGAATCTGTTCCGCCGTAGCCTGGGGCCCAGCGGCCAGTCTGATGGGATCGCCTGGCACAATATGAGATATGGCGAAGGTTACAATGGACAGCCCGATCAGGACTGGTATGATCAATAGTAAGCGTCGTAACAGGTAGTAGCGAAGTCTCATGAGTTACCTTCTCTTACTGTGACGTTGTTGGATGCCTGCCGCGCGTTCGCCGGCCCTCGGCCTGCCCCGAAGGTCAAAGCTTATTCGTAGGGACAGGCGCCGATCGATGAACATCTTGCGTTCTTGCCCAGTCGCTGAGGCAGACCAGGGGACGGAACCTGAAGCACGGAGGCCTCGGAGCTTGTTTGGGGATTCCCCGTCTACGCGCCCTCGAGGGCTGGGATATGTCAGCCCGGCACAACCTCCGGTGGCAGAACCACCTGCGGCAGCCGCCCAATCGTCAGCTCAAACGCCTGTGTTGCGCTCACAGGTAGGCGGTGAGGGGAGTGGCAGATTGCCCCCCTCACCACCCAAATGTGCGCTGAGTCTACGCTTCCAGCCACAAGGGCCAGAAGTCCAGAGCGATGTAGCCGGTATACTTGTAGCCCTTGACGCGGTCCGAGAAGCCGAGCATATTGGGCATGGTGTAAAGCATGACCGCAGGGATGTTCTCCATGACCATCGCCTGCAAGTCTGCCACCAATTCCAAGCGCTCTTCTGCGTCGGCCGTAGCCTCGGCCTGCTCTAAGAGAGCATCTAGGTCCGCGTTCTTGAAGAAGCAAGCCGACTGGAAGCTGCCTCCCTCTGGTTTGTCCCAGAAGGGAGAGTAGTACTGGTACCGGAACCACTGCGTGGCGACGGGCCCCAGATCATCGAAGACAGCGATTGTGTCCGCCCCTGTGTCCGGGTGCGTGGACATGGCAACCATGTCCGGCCAGACCTTGGGAACCAGGTTGACGGTGATGCCGAATTGGGCCAGAGGCTCGGCCAGCATGGTGCCCATGGCTTCCTCGAAAGGCAACCCCGTGACGTACACGAAGTCGATCTCGAAACCACCATCTGCCCAGGCTGTCTTGTCGAGATATTCCTTGGCCTTGTCCAGGTCCTGCCGGTAGATGGGCTGCACGTTGGGGTCATGGCCCGGCACGCCGTCGGGCAGGCAGCCGGTGATCAGTGGGCACAAGTCGGGCCCACCCTGCGTGGCCACGAACCCGTCATAATCAAAGGCGTGGGCCATGAATTTGCGGAAGTTCAAGTCCGAGAAGGGCTCCCGCTGGTTGTGCATCTTGACGTAGCCCGTCAGGAAGCCCGGGTTGACCTCCGTGTGGGTCCCCGGATTGTCGTCGATCAGAGGCAGGTCATCCACAGCGACCGTGTCGGTGATATCGATCTCACCGGCCAGCAAGGCCATCCGCCTTTCGGCTGAATCGCGGATGATCCTCCAGATGACCCCATCCAGACGTCCCCCTTCTGGCCAACCACGCCAGTAATCGGGGACCGCCTCGAGTTCGTAGACCGTTCCCGGCTCCCAACGCGTAATCTTGAAGGGTCCCGAGCCGGCTGCATTCTCCAAGAGCCATGTCTCGCCCTTGTCGCCGCTCTCCTCATGGGCCATGACCTCGTCGGGGTTGGCGATGAAGGTCTGCCCGCCGTAGCCCAGCAGCCACGGCAGGTCGGCAAATGGCGTGTTGAGGACGATGCGCAGCGTGTAGTCGTCCACCACCTCAATGCCGTCCGCATCCATCACCGGTAGGATGTTGGCCGCTCGCGGTCTCTGGAAATCCAGGATCCCCTTGAGGGTCCACTCCACGGCGTGGGCAGTCAATGGAGTGCCGTCGTGGAACATCGCTCTCTCATCGAGGTGGAAGACCCATTCTCTGACGTCGTCGGACACCTCGTAGTGGGTGCAAATGTTGGGGGCCAGTTTGGGCGGCCAGTCTTCCTGCCACCAGAGGGAGTCATACACCCCCCTCATCATGCAGTTGATGGAGTAGTCGCCTCGATCCCGGGGATCCAAGGTGGGGATGTCCTGCCCCCCGGAGTAGATGAGAACCCCTGTCCCTTCCGGTATCGGTGGCGGCTCGGGTGGAGCCGGCGTCGGGGACTCAGCAGGCGGTGGTGGGGCCGTGGTTGCTGTGGGTTCCGGGGGTACCGGCGTGGGCTCGGGCGCTGGTGCAGGCGCGCACCGGGCGATCAGTGCAGCGCCACCTCCCATCAGCATTTGCAGGAACCGTCGTCGGGTGATTTGTCGGCGTAGCGCCTTTACCGCGTCACTCTCTTCTATCCTTGCCATCTCTTGATCTTTCCTCCTTTTATGCCGGGTGACTGTGACGTTGTGGCTGCGCTCAGGGGCCTGGTCCCGATCTTCTGTGAGTCAACAGAGAGAGGAACTGTCGGGTCCTGCTACCCGCGTAGGTTTACCCGGACCGCTTCAACCACACAGAACGAAAGAGACTAACCTACAGGCTATCACCCCCCTTCGGGTTCGAACGTGGTTCCCTTTGCAGTGATATTCTCAGCTATTCCAGTAAGGGAGAAGCAACAAGCTTCTCCCTTCGGCAAGATAGCTGGATTCCGAGCCACTCCCGTAAAAGCTGTACCGACGAACGCTCGAAGTATGTTTGCCGCATTATACCACGGAGTTTCACACCTGTCAAGTTTCGCTCTCGAGGCTGTTCAACAGCGCTGTCAGACACAGGTCCGGCGCCCCCGCATCCTGAGCGCCGGCCGCGCAGCGTGAGTAGCCGCGGAGCGGCGTATCGAAGGCAAGCGGCCCATCGAACGGCAGCTGCGCAGGCTGAGTAGGCTCCGCAGGAGCCGTATCGAAGCCCGCAGCGGGGTATTGAAGCACGTGCCTGTCGAAGGAGGTCAGGGGATGGCGGCGTGGCCTCTGCGCGTAGCGCAGCCGGCCGAGCGAGCCCTAAGAATGCGCCGGGATGGTGTCAAGTCCCAATCAGCCAGATGGGTGGATCACTGTCCCGTCGTGCCAGTCCGGGTCAGCCTCCATCAGCGCCCTCATCTCCACATACCGCTGATGCGACTCAGGGCTATCCGCATAAGCCATGTATGTGTCGCGGTTCTCGAAGACCACGGCTTCGAAGAACTCCTCGGGGTCATCATCCATCTGGTAGATGTATGCCGCCACGAAGCCGGGTGGGGGATCAGCTTCAAACTGCTTCTGCAACTTCACCAGCTCATCGACGTTTCCCGGCTTTGCCCTAAAGCGTGCCACCGTTCCGTACATGTCTCGCTCCTTCCTCCATAACCAAAATAACCTGCGAAAAGAAGTCCTGAAGAGGTCGTCCCAGCCCTATTCGCCCGCCAGAGGAGTCGGCTTCAGCGAGTTGTCATGCGCAACCAGGGAAAGAGTGCTCGATGATTCGTTCTCACCAGATGAGAGGGATGAGCCTGTATTTCACCTTCTTTCTGTACTCTTCGTATCCCTCAAGCTCTTGAACCAGCAACCTCTCTTCGCCGACGATTCTTCCTGCCACCAGAAGGACGAGTGCAAGGCCAATGGCCAGTCCAAAGGCAGAGCCAAGGAGCATGGGCACCCCGATGAATAGGAGGACCCCTCCCAGGTACATGGGGTGTCTCACAAAGCCGTACACGCCGGTGGAAACGACGCGCTGCTGGCGGTCCGTCTGAATCCTCACCAGGGGAGATAGATAGGTATTGTCAACATACGAGCGGAAGAAAAGGAATGCGGAGAACAGGAGCGCGACCACTCCAACCACCTGCAACCATAAGGGGAAGCCGGTCGTCCACTGGAATCTCCTGGCATCAAGAGGCATCACGATGATCCAAGCGAGAAACCCCAGGACCAACGCATAGACCACATACCGGTCCCAACCTTGTTGATTGAGACTCCCCGGCTGCTTGTACCTCTCCGCGAGTAGGGCCGGGTCGTTCCGATAGATATAAAGAATCGCCGCATAGCAAAGAGCAAGAAACCATGCCGTGAATATCCAGCCTTCAATCCATAGCCAGTCTCCGGATAGAAGGAGAAGCAGGGCCGGGAAGACGAGTACGTAGAGCATCGCGAAGAGAAGCAAACGAACTGGAGGTCTTGGGACCTGCTCTGACATGGACTCACCCTCCTATGGTCATCGGGTTACGCCTAGCGGCCTCGACCTGAGGCGCCGGGGCCGGCGCCACCATCGGCAAGCCCAGCATCCCTATAATTCAATTCTATTGACGAATCACGCCGCATCCCCAGTCGCCCCCAGCGAGTGGTTAGGCGGATACCTACGGCCATCTAACCCTTCGATTTGTCATAGCCATCTCCTGACCGTCTGCTTGTATTCAATGTACTCGTTTCCAAACTTCTCTTCCAACACCCTCTCTTCCGAAGGGATGTAGATCAGGTCCAGTATCAGAAAAAGCAGCACAGGAAAGCAAAATGAGACAATCGAGCCTAGGATTATCGCCATACCAAGTAACACAGCGACGCCACTGAGATAGATGGGATTCCTGCTAACGCGAAATGGACCATCTGTCACCAATCGGTTGGGGGCTTGGCCAAAATCCGCTGGTGTTTGGTTCCTCTTCAAACGGTCCGATGCAGCAAGATTTAGCACCACACCCGCAAGAATAGGCGCGACGCCCAGGAACCTCAACGGTGAATGGATGAGTGCCTTGATCGGGAAGATGAAGTGTGCCGCAATTGAAATGGGTATGAAGAGGTTAAACCAGGAAGGATTGATTAACTTGGCTTTCATTGCATCAAATAGGCTTCACAACCCATTAATCCGCCTAACCTCTGTGAGCTGAGCGGCGCAGCAGGGCTCCTGCATTTGGCTCCGGCGTACAGGCTGCATCCGCCCCGGCGAATTGTTAAGCGCACTATCTAATCACGACGCCTTCCCACCTACTATGCTTACTACCTTGAGCATCAATCGGAAGGGACGCCCCTGGTTCTGCACCTGGTTGAGGGTGCCACCTATATATAGTTGGCCGACATCGCTGTGGAACAAGAATGAATTAGAGGCACCCGCATGCCCGATCAATTCGGCCTTTGGAGAAAAGGGAGAGAGCAGTTTCGGCAGCTTGAACCGCATCAATCCAAGTCCGTATTGCAGAGAATAGGATATTCTCTTCCAGTTTCTCATCCGTTCTAGTGTAGAAGGTGCCTCAAACAACTTGCCATCCATCAGGTTCCCGAGAAACCTCAGGCTATCCTCGACATTTGAAACCATGCCGCCGTCAGGTCCAAAGGATCTCATCGCTTTGTCAAGGTAGAGAGGCCTTTCTTTGTAGTAGATGTTCGCGGGAGAGCCTCCTACAGGCGCGTGCGGTCTTCCATAGCCGTATAGATATGTTGAGGAGAGCTCCAAGGGTTCGATGATGAGTTCGTAGAATACCTCATGAAGAGGCTTCTCGGTCACTGACTCAATAATGGCCCCCAGAAGCTGGTAGTTGGTGTCGGAGTAATGTGCTTTCTTGCCAGACGTCTCCTGCCCCTTCGGTTCTGGTGGGAACTTCGGAGAGAGGCTACTTTTCGCTATGTCCACGATTTTTTCCACGTCCCACTCCTCATCGCTCCCTCCAACAATGAGGTCAAACATGCTCTTCCCACCTTTTGGTTTGGCCAGGAAATAGTCTGGCAACCCAGAGGTTTGGCTTATCAAATGGTAGACCCTTAGTAGCTCGCTGTAGTCGCGGCCTTTGTAACGATGCAAACCTTCTACCAGTGAGCTTGGAAGGAACTTTGAGATGGGGTCATCCAAGGTTAGGAGTCCACGTTCTTCAAGGATCAACGTCGCGGCAGCGGTATACATCTTGGTTATGCTGGCGATGAAGATCGGGGTATCGACCTTCATCACATCACCCTTGTCTGCATGTGCAGTTCCCGCGGCTCCTGACCAGTAGAAATCACCGTTCTTCGTGGCAACACCTAGGACTGCACTGAAGATGTCTTTACTCTTTCTTACTAAGGCGTCGATCTCGCTCTGCAACTTGTTTCCGATAGCTGTGTGGTCCATACTGCGAATCTCTTTTCTTGGTGACAAGTCATGAGTCAGCCCTGGTTTCGAGAATTCCCTTTGTGCTCCTAGCTAATGCTTCCACAGAACTGTTCTGGATAATGTCCCCCACCGGGCGGCGCTTTGGGCCAGTCGCGGGAGCGAGCTGGGTTTTGCTTTGGGCCACAGACCATTATAGTGTATCGCCCTTGCCAGCTCAAACAGCACACAGCCCGCCGGACTGCACAGGCTCCTTTGACGGGCGGTTTGGCGCCCTTTTGACGCCTCGGTGGTAGACTGCGGCTGAGGTATCAAGTTGGCCGAACGTTGCGGCCATGGGCACTT
>JABAOH010001175.1_pt3 | contig 19144 bp, 15 predicted proteins | sample 7062181 | NCBI WGS metagenome assembly JABAOH01 (sample SAMN14538630, study PRJNA623070) | marine sediment metagenome | biome: marine biome [ENVO:00000428]; feature: marine pelagic biome [ENVO:01000023]; material: deep marine sediment [ENVO:00002113]; isolation source: pool of 5 deep marine... | reverse complement strand
GATTTGCCGTTGCAGAATACCCCAGGTTGGCGATGAAGGACGCGAGCTCAGTGGCGACGAAGGCTACTTTGGAATATGCGAGACCGCTCTCAACTACGCTGGGTGTATGTGGTGCGGTCCATACCATGTCCCTTGACATCTCAATGGCAAAGGTGATCGCATAGGGGTGGGACACTTTGATTTCACTGCCCCACCGCTCCCAGTTGTCGTCCATTATGTGCCCCCTCGTAGAATAGACCCAGAGAGGGTTGATCTCGGTTATCCCGACAAGATCAGCCCCAAGATGGAGGGCAAGCCCCTTAGCTCTCTCTGTTGCCTCCTCAGGGCTCAAAGACATCCTCTGCCCACCAAAGAAGGGATTGGCCTCGGGCTGCACGGCATGAGGGTTTCCGAGGTGGTGAGGGATGGAGAAGGAGGCAAACAGTGCCGCCACATTTGGCCCTTCGTGGGGCTTGTCTATTGCGCCTGGGAGTCCCATGGGTATCCCCATCTTCCTTCTCTTGTCATCATCCTCTTCCCATTGTGGATGTTCGCTGTAAAACGCCTGGTATTGCTCTGAACCGGGCGGAAGGAAACCCCTCGAGAAAACCTGCTCTCTCTCATCAAACCTCTTGACTTCTCCGATGATGTAACCTTTTGTACCCTGCAGGGCCCTTTGATTTCTGCCGATCCTTATTAAGAGAAGCAGAACCGCAACTGGAATGACAAGCCCTACCAGAAGGATCAGAAAGCCCGGCGTGCTCTCGAAGAAACCGACTGCTCTGAGGGCAAACAGGCCGATCTCGCCCCCCAGCAAGATAAGAAAAGTCACGCCTCCAATGAGGGCCGCCCTCTTCTCTCTCTCCCAGATGCTAGAAATGACGAAGGCAAGGGTGAATAACGCCAGAGCTGACAGAAACAAGGCCTCTATAAAGATCAAAGTGTCCATTAGCTTTTCCTCCCCTGACTTATTCTAGGAATGTGCAATGAAAATGTAGCGATGGCCAGCCTGGCCACCGTTCGCCCGTACCGCCTGTGCCGCAATAGTGGCGCGACGGTCGTGGCCGAGCCCTTTGTTTGCAGAGGGTCTTACTATCCTCCTACCAGTACAGGACACAATGTAATCTCGTCGCCATCTTTCAATTCACTATCAAGCCGTCTGCCAAGATTGATGTATGGTTGGCCATTCAATAAAACAAGATTGGATCTTTTAACCTCCTTAGTACAAGGATCAAATAAAATGCTCTCAAATCCCTCTCCGTATTGATTGCATAACACCTTCAATGCATCCCTCACGGTAGCCCTTTCGGCCTCCAATTCCAAGGAGACCTCATCGCCTATGAGACCTTTAAATTTCGAATACCCGGTTACCTTAATCTTCACTATGTGAGCCACCTTTTTTCTTATTTTAACCTGAGGGGTCAGCGGCACTTCCTACTCAGAGCAGTTTAAGATAATCTGGTTGTCAAGGTCAATGGGTATGTGCAAAAACGCGGAAAGCCTTGCTGCTCTGACTTATGCCAGGAAAAGCATTCTTTTGCGTGAGCTAAAATCGATGTTTAATAATTGCGCCTTCATCTGCAGATGATGCCAATCTTGAGTAGAGGCTCAAATACCCTTTCTTAACTTTAGGTTCAGGTTCTTGCCAGTTCTTTAAGCGTCTTTCTATTTCACCATCTGAAACATGTAAGTGAATGGTACCATTTATCACGTCGATACTGATTTTGTCTCCATTTTCAACAATCGCTATAGGACCTCTTTCCGCAGCTTCCGGGGAAATATGTCCGACAAAGCAGCCGTTGTTCGTGCCTGAGAAGCGCCCGTCAGTAACTACAGCAGTTGACGTATGCAAACCCATACCATATAGATATTTCAACGCTCTGTACATTTCAACCATTCCCGGTCCACCCTTAGGCCCCTCATACCTGATGACAACAACATTTCCCTCTTTAATCTTCCCATCTAAAATCGCCTGGTTAGCTTCTTCTTCAGAATCAAATACCACCGCAGTTCCTGTGAACTGTCTTACACTCGGATCTATTGCAGCGGGCTTGCTGATCCCTGTATTCGGTGCGAGATTCCCCCTGAGCACAGTCAAAGCGCCTGAGACATCGAAGGCTTCCTCAATTGTTTTAATGACTTCATTATTTTCAGGAAATCTATACTGGTAACCATCTATGTTTTCCTTCATGGTTTTTCCCGTGCATGTCATGACATCCATATTAAGTAGGGATTGAAGCCTGTCCATTACACGAGGGATACCGCCGGCCCTCCAAAAATCCTCCATGTCCCACTTGGCAGCCGGATAGACTTTTGCAATAGTCGGCGTATTTTTACTGAACTCATCAAAGGCATCCATAATATTGATATCTGCTTCGGCTTCATAGGCTAAGGCGGTTAAATGAAGCACTGCGTTGGTTGAGCCTCCGATCGCCAAGCAGACCTTAACTGCATTCTCCAAAGATTCTTGATTGATGATGTCTCCGGCAGTAATACCCTGCTTGACCAGATTGCATATGGCTTCTCCTGATTGTTCAGCCAATCTCAACCTATCCGCATAAACAGCGGGTATTGCCGCACCGTCAGTCAGGCTCATGCCCATGGCTTCCGCCAGACAGCACATTGTGTTGGCCGTGCCCATAAAAGAACAGGAACCGCAAGTGGGACAGGATAGATCTTCAACTGTCTTGTATTCCTCCAATGAAATCTTACCGGTTTTATACATTCCCAATGCCTCTGAAGCTGATGTCGCATCAGATTTGCGCCCGCCAAATGCAATCCCCCCCAGCATCGGGCCGCTGTTTACCAGAATAGCCGGTATATCAAGCCTTGCAGCAGCCATTAACATTCCTGGCACGATTTTATCACAGGAAGCCAATAAGATAATGCCATCCAGCGGGTTGGCCCCGGCCATTATTTCGACAGAATCGCATATCACTTCTCTTGAAGGTAATACGTAGTTAAAATTCCCTTTTGCAATGGCGTCACATAATCCAATGACACCAAATTCGTATACAGTACCTCCGGCACGATGAATTCCTTTTTTGACCTGTTCACTGATTTGATTGAAGTTGAAATGTCCCGGTATAAGTGTGTTCCATGAGTTTGCAATACCTATTGCAGGTCTTTTTGTCGTTAAATCATCATCAGAGTATCCCATGGCCTTAAGAACGTTTCGTATATCTGCATTTTCTAAACCGCACAATGATTCAGTACTCTTCTTAATATCATCTTTCATCATGAACTCCTCGGCGGTCTCCCCATAAGGCGTTGCCAAAGTTGCTTCAGGCTCACACCTGTTCTCTTGGTGAGCTTTCTTACCATCGGGCAGATCTCGTATTCGAGTTAGTAGTTCCTCAGATAGTTAATCACCTTCCAGTGCTCTTCCGTTAATTCCGCTACACCTTCCATTTCAGCGTAGGCCTCTGCGATACTCTCATTCCATTTCTCGGGTTCCTGCAAGAAGCCTTTCTGATCGACTTCGCACATCTTGCCGGCGAGTTCCATTTGTGCCATAAGGATTAACCTCTTCTTGGACATCACAATCGTTGTTTCGTTCCACCGTCGCTACCCAGAGAGCTGCTGGCCGAGAACAATACAGCCTGTTAGAAAGCTCGCATCTATAACAAATGGGCTTGCTCTGGTTTCGAGTCTAGGTGCAGCCTTCACTATCGTGCACCGCTGTACAGAAATGGCTCTCTATCATGTGGGCGGGGCAAGGCCTAACTCAATCTGCAGTCGTCTGACGAATTCCTGTCCGTCGGCTTTGTACGCAGGAAGGACCCATGGCATATCCTGCAAAGCCTGCAGGAGGGAAGACAACCGGTCGAAGGGGACAGATACGAGTTGCAGACCCTCGGGAAATAGCCTTCTGCGCTTGATTCCATGCCCAAGACCCGTAATGATGTAGTTCAATTCCCCGGTGAGATAGGGATAGACGAACACCCAAGCGCACCCCATCGCGCTTGAGAACTTGCTCAGCCACATTTCACCCGTTCCGTAGCTCATTGCCCTGAGCAGTATCTCCGTTTGGCTCGTATTGGCGAGGAGAATCAAGACATCCGGTTCGAAAGGCATCTTGCTTACGGGCGAGAAGGCAACGTAGTTGGCGACACCCCTGTCTAACCTTGGGATGTATTGATAAATCCTGCTTGCGGCACGCGGCTCTTCGAAGATTCGCAGCCCAGCTCCAAACTGTCCAGTAACGTAGGGCTCTGCTGCATCTGCCTGCCCTAGCACATATGCTCCTGCCCCACAGGTATGGTTCTCTGCATCGGCATAGAAGGCATTCCCCTCCTGTGCCCACTTGAGCATTTCGCAGAAAGCCATGTTTTCGCCCAACCTATCAACTGAGTCTGGCCTTTTTGCTGACAGTCTAAGGCCTACTGGCTGCACGCCGAAGTCAAACCTGTCCAGTGTGGCCCAGTCTGCCTTGGTCAGAGTCATTTGCACCTCGCTTATCTATGGAATTCTAACGTGCGGCTACCGATGCATTCCCAATCTACCTGTAACCCTATTCCGAGTCCCTCCGGCACATGTGAGAAGCCCTCACTATCCAGATCACAGCTCTGTTTGCCCCGCAGAACAACAACCCGCCTAGCAGGAACGAGCAAACACCCGGGCTAGCACTCGGTGGCCTGATGGATGGTGCGCATGCGGCGCACCTCGGCGGCGCCTTCGAGCGCACTGGGCGTGCCAGGAGTTGGTAGCCGAAGAGAGCAGGAGTTTCCGGGGGCTCTGTGCACAGAGAGCCCCCGGTATAGCGGTTATTCGTGCTTGTAGATGCCGCGAGCTGGCCAGACGCCCAGTCTTACTATCTTACCTTCCTGGACTTGGTCAACACCTATTGCATCTATGCCCTCGATATCCCCCGGACCATAGGTCAGCGGTGTACTGGTTATGCCGCCGGTGTCCAGTTCTTTGATCTTGTAGAAGCCGTATTCCAGCACATCAAGTGGCGTTAGCTCGTCGACAGGCACTTCCGCCATGGCAAGCCTCAACGCCTCAACCTGGATCATGGCCTCAACAACCCCGTGCACATACATGATGTGGGTGACCGGGTCGCCAGGGCGATATGTCTCCTGCAGTTCGTGACAGAAGGCTATCCCGGCTGGGTCGTCCTCCGCTACTGTCGGCCAGTTGGAGGGATAGCCGCCAGCCACGATGACACCGTTGCCCAGCTCACCCATGGCCGGAACGAACACCTGAAGGTGGCTTGGGAGAGCAAAGGCAAACTGTATCTCGTAGTCCATACCGGAGCCCATACCCAGTCTGACCGCTTCCTTTATCGTTGGCTGCGAACCCGGGTTGATCATGCAACCAAAGGTAAGGTCAACGTTGTTGTCCTTCAGCCACGAGAGTTGTGTTGTTGGTGGCGCGGTGGGCACCATAGGCACATACTGGCTGCCAACTAACTCATATCCCAGCTCCGTGAGATAGTCCTTAAGCTCGTCTATCTCAACCGACCTACCAAAGGGTGAATCTGCGGTGAGGAAAGCAAACCTCGGTGCCCTGTCTTCCTGCCAGTTCTCCATGAACCATTCGGCAACCGCTGCCGCCTCGTCGGTGTATATGGGGTACTGGGTGAAGATGGTTCTCGGCGGCGACAGGAGATAGGGTCCAGTGGCCATCGTAACGGCACCCACGCGGTCCTCATTGAGTGTGTCCATGAGTGCGTAGGCCGAATCCGAAGACCCTATCCTATAGACGAGCATTCCCGCGGCTTTGAGCTCCTCATAGATAGGCAACATCTTGGCCGCTTTGAGTTCATCATCTCGCCACAGCACCTCCAGGGTTACATCCTCAGGGAACGTCTCAGTCCTCCACGGAGCCAGAAGCTTTGTCTCATTCACATACTGAGCGTAATCCTCGTAGCCAGCCAGAACCGCCGCTGTGTCCTCAGCGTAGGGCCCGGTTAGCGACATGGTGCCACCGAGATACAGTGTCGTCGGTGGAGGTGGCGTGGCGGTCGGCGGCGGCACCGTGGCCTCGGGAGGCGCAGTCGCTTGCGGAGGTGTGGTGGGCTCCGGAGGCGGCGCCGGCGCGCCGCAGGCGCTGACTGCCAGGGACAGCAGCAGGACCGCAGTCAATAGTGTAGCAAGCTTCGCTTTCACTTCTTTTGTCCTCCTATCCTCTCTCGTTTCCGATGGTTCGGTGCCGGGAGCCCACCCCGTACCGGTGATACGGAAGCTGGTATCCATCGCCAATGAATGTGGCGGCCCGATCACCCCCTTGAGTAGACCATGCTGGCATGTCCCGCGGCCACCCGCAGGCTCGTCCACACTATTCCTAATGCGAGAAAGGCCATAGCCTGTAATACGCCTTGATCATCTCCCACCGATGAGCCAGCCCCCGGGGTTCAAAGATCAGAAAGAGAATGATAACCACGCCACGGCTGATGAGAGCCAGTGAGGCCGCTGCCTGAGGAGCAACAACGCCAGACAGGATTGGGCCGACGATGGTGACCAGTTCATCCAGCAGCCTGAGGGATACGGCGCCAAAGATGGCTCCCGTGGTGCTGCCCATACCACCTACGATCAGCATGCCTAGATACCACACCGAATCAAAGAAGGGAAACTGAGTTGGACTGGCAAAAGCGTAGTAGTGAACCACCAGCGAGCCAGCCACACCGGCATAGACACAGCCGATGAAGAACGCAATTAGCTTGTAGGCCCACAGATTGACCCCCATGACCTCAGCGGCCAGCTCATTGTCTCTGATAGCGATGAAGGCTCTGCCAACCCTGGTGCGGACTAGGTTCTGGGCCAGGAATGTAGCCACACAGGCAATCGTCATCACCAGGTAGAACCAGCTACTCTTGGACTTCAGCACAAAGCTGCCTATCTCAGGTCTGGGCACAGCCATACCATCAGCGCCGCCGGTCACGTTACGAAGTTGAAGAATAACCCACATGATAATGAAATAGGCGGCTACCGTCGCCACAATCAGATACAGGCCCTTGACCCTCAGTGATGGCAGACCGAAGAGTATCCCCACCAATCCGGCAGCTAGGGCAGCACAGGGCAGGGCTAGCCAGAATGGCCAGCCAAGTCTGGCACATAGCACAGCAGAGGTATAGGCCCCTACTGCCATGAAGCCAACATGACCTAAGGAGATCTGCTCACAGTACCCGCTTAGGATACTTAGCCCGTGAACACTGATAATGGCGATCCCGGTTATGGTCATAATAGTGAGCATTCTATCATTCAGGAATAGAGGGCTGGTGAAGAGAAGGATGAGCAAGCCAAACAGCATCGCCCACTGCGCCCTGGTGCGCACGATAGCCATATCCTGGCCGTAGTTCTCCGAAAAGGTCCCACTGGGCAAACCCATTTGTCAGATCCTCTCTATCTCGACCTTACCAAACAGGCCATGGGGCCTGAAGATTAGCACGATCATTATGACTATGAATGGGAAGACATTGGCCAGTCCACCACCAGCAGGTAGCAGCGGGTCCAGATACCCGGCAGCTACATTCTCCAGCACTCCCAGTGTTATTCCGGCGACAATCGCCCCGCCAATTGAGTCCATCCCTCCCAAGAGCGCTACAGCCAGTGCCTTCAGCCCGACAGTATTCATCTCTACCATAACGCCAGATATGCCGCCCAACAGAATGCCAGCGACTACTCCAACAACAGCGGCAATCACCCAGGAGAGGGCATAGACTGTAGTCACCCTGATGCCCACGCTTTGCACTACCTGCTCATCCTCGGCCGTCGCCATCATTGCCAGTCCCATCTTGGTGTAGCGGAAGAAGAGCATGAGTACGACTACGGCAACAATAGACACCACCAGTCCAATCGTCATCTCCGGTGGTATGGATAGTTCGCCAAGCTGTAGGGTTACAGTAGGCAGCACTCCGTGGTAGGCCTTATACTCGCCGCCCCAGATCAGGGTTGCCACCCCATCCAATATGGTGGCTAGGGCTAGGGTCATCATAACTGCGGCCAGTAAGGGTTGACCCACCAAAGGCCGTAAGGCGAGCCGTTCTATCAGTAGGCCCATTAGGATGGCCACTACTATTGACAGTAGCAGGCTGGCCCATACCGGCAGGCCAAATGTAACCAAGAAGGTATAGCCTACGTAGCCCCCAATCATGACAAAGTGTCCCTGGGCGATGTTGAAAACATTGGAGCACTTGAGAATCAAGACAAAGCCTACGGCGACAAGTGCATAAACCATGCCCAGGGCAAAACCGCTTACCACCAGCTGCAGAAAGAAGGTCATCATCCAGCCCCCTCAACGGATCTGATGCTAATCGTGGTCTTTATTGTTCCCATACGCCCATCCCGGTATCTGACCTGGGCCTCTATGGGCACCTCGGTCTGATCACTATAGATGGCATTGATAAGGTCGCGGTAGCGCTCTTCCAGAAATGCTCTTCTCAGGTTCCCCGTTCTGGTTAACTCGGCTTCATCGGGGTCAAAGTCCTTGTGCAGATTGACGTATTTCTTCACCCTGGTGCCTGGCCGCAGAGCTTGGTTTGTCTTCTCTACGTCCCTCTTCACCAACTCGTAAACCTCTGGCTTCTGGGAAAGCTCGGCGAAGGTAGTGAAAGCCACCCTCCTTTGTCCAGCCCACCTACCTACCCGGTCATAGTCAATTGTTATGATGGCCGAGGTGTACGCTCTGTCGGGGCCGGCGAGGACCCAGGCGTCCCTAATATAGGGACTGAACCTCAGTCGGCACTCAACAAACTGGGGAGCCAGTTTGTCGCCGCAGGCCAATTCAACGAGGTCGTCCACCCTATCCAGAAATACAATGTGCCCATCTTCATTGATAGAACCGCAGTCTCCACTATGAAACCACCCGTCTTTAAGTACCTCGGCAGTTTTGTCCGGGTCATTATAGTAGCCAAGGAAAACACCAGCCTGACGATAGATGATCTCACCATTGTCGGTTATTCTCACCTCTGTACCCTTGTGAACCGGGCCTAGAGTCTCTAGACAGATGTTTTCATCCCTGACGCCCGTTAGAGCTCCACCCTCTGTTGTTCCGTATAGGCTCTTTAGGGGAAGGTCCAGAGCATGGTAGAACCTCAAGGCATCTGGGCTGAGCATAGCGCCGGTGCTGTAGCAGATCCTGGCGTTGGCAAGACCCAGACTATCTCTAAGGGGTCTGAACAGGGCCATATGAGCCAAAGGATAGACCATTCTCCAGAACAGGCTCAACCCGTCCTTTCTCAACTTCTGATCAGCCACCTTGTAGCCAATGGGCATCAGCAGGCGGAAGGCAGACCTCTTGATAGCATCGGCTCCCTGAATCCGTGCCTGAACCGCGGCCGCCTGATTCTCCCACAGCCGAGCCCTATGGAACAGAACGCTCGGTCCGATTTCCCTAGCATCCTGCTGCTGGGTTTCCGGCCCTTCAGCGAAGTTCAGAACGCTAGCTGACAGCAGATGACAACCAACGCAGAACCATTGCTCAGTCATCCAGGCTGGTGGCAGGTAGGGGACAACATCATCATTCTCGTACCATGGGTCCAGGTGCAAGTGATAGTCAGCACCAGCCCTCATAGTCTGATAGGTGTGGACAGCGCCTTTGGGGGCATCACCAGTAGTTCCCGAGGTGTAGACGATAGCACACACGTCACCAGCTCTCCCGGCTTCCACGTTCTGCTCAAAGAGCCCGGGATGCTCCTCTTCGTATCTTTCCCCCAGTTGAAGCACCTGCCCATACCCCATCAAAGTAGGGTCATCATAGTGAGCTAGCCCCTTATAGCTCCAGTAAATGACCTTCTCAAGCAACGGAAGCTCATCCTTGATCTGTAGAAACTTATCGACCTGCTCTTGGTCCTGAACCACCGCAAATCTGGCCTCGGAATCTTCGGCAAAGTATTGTATCTCCAGCGGAGTCAAATCTGAATACACTCCGACTGAGGCCCCATGATTGGCCTGGGCAGCCAGCTCAGCATAGTACCAGTGTGGGGCATTATCGCCAATAATGAGCACCTTGTCCCCAGGCTCAAAGCCGAGGGAAAGCAAGCCAAGGGCTAGGTTCTTGACACTAACATAGTAATCCTTCCACGTGTATGGCTGCCAGATACCATACTGCTTGTAGCGTATGGCTATGCGGCTATCGCCATACTCTTCATAGTTGTGCTTCAGTATCTTGGGCCAAGTGTCACCCTTGTCTCGACGGACTTGCTCCATCTCGGTAGTCATTGCCCCTCGCCATTCCTCTAAGCGAGCCACCTCTTCCTTCGCCGGTAGTGCTTGACATCACGATAGCTCTTTCTGGAGCCGACGGCCGATAGTCCCATGTAGAATTCCTTAACGTCTTCGTTGTCGGCTAGCGTCTCAGCCGGACCACCCAAGACTATCCTGCCATTTTCCATTACATGGCCGTAGTGAGCGATGCCAAGGGCGGCTCTGACGTTTTGCTCTACCAGGAGTATTGACATATCCTGCTCGGCATTGATTCGCTGGATAATCGCGTAGATTTCCTGCACCAGCAGCGGGGCAAGCCCCAGTGAAGGCTCATCCAAGAGCATGAGCCGGGGACGTGCCATCAGCGCTCGCCCTATTACCAACATCTGCTGTTCACCCCCAGACAGATATCCGCTCGCCTGGTGACGGAGGTCTTTGATCTTGGGGAAGTAGTCAAAGACCATTTCCATGTCGCTTCTGACCCCCGCTCGGTCTTTTCGCAGGTAAGCACCTACGTGTAGGTTCTCCTCAACGGTGAGGTGCTCAAGGACCCTTCGCCCCTCCATCACCTGGCTTATGCCCATCGCAGCGATATCCTCAGGGCCTAGCCTGTCCAGCCTCTTGCCATCAAACTCTATGCTGCCATCGCTGACCTCTCCCTGTTCAGTCTTCAGCAGCCCTGATATGGCCTTCAGTGTGGTCGTCTTGCCCGCGCCATTGGCCCCCAGCAATGCAACTATCTTGCCGTTACCCACTTCCAGGGATACGCCGCGCAGTACCAGAATAACATTCATATAGACAACTTCAATGTTGTTTACCTGTAGCATCTTGTTTGGACCACCTCACCCCTTTGTTGTCTCAACTCCAGGACACCAGGAGCTCGACAACATACTCAGAACGCAGCTTCTGACGACCCCGGTGAGTAGCACTCCGAGACTCCCGCACCTCACGATCACCCACACTCGCCGTTGATGGCTCGTCCTCATGCCACGCAACGCCTATGTCCCCTCCCCTAGATAGGCACTTATGACCTCGGGGTTGGTCCTGATTTCGGTAGGCTTGCCGTCGGCAATCTTGCGCCCGAAATCGAGGACAACGATCCTATCTGCGATGTCCATGACCACGCCCATGTCATGTTCGACAAGGACGATACATCGAATCCCATCCCTCAGAACGGGTGTACCGGGATATGTGGCTCCCTGACCTTCAAACACGTCGATTATGAATCGAGCGATATCCTCCTTCTCCTCCAGGTTCATCCCTGCCATGGGCTCATCGAGCAGGAGGACTTTCGGCTCCAGAGCTAGTGCTCTTCCCAGCTCCACTCTCTTTCGCAAGCCGTACGGGAGAACCGCAACTACCGTCTTTCTGATTGGCCCCATCTCCAGGAAGTCGATGATCTCCTCTACAGTCTTGCGGTGCTCGATTTCCTCCCTCTGTGCCCAGCCAAAGTAGAGCGCACCAGCGATGAAGTTCTGCTTCATAAGTACGTGCCTGGCAGCCATGATGTTGTCTTGAGTGCTCAGCCCAGTGTACAGCTCAATGTTCTGAAAGGTTCTGGCAATGCCGAGTCTTGCCAACTTGTCCGGGCGCATTCGCGTGATCCTCTGCCCGTCAAAGTAAACCTGACCTTCTTCAGGTTTGTAGAACCCGTTGATGCAATTCAGGAGGGCAGTCTTGCCAGCACCATTAGGGCCAATGATGGCCAGGATCTCGTTGTCCCTGATGTCCACGCTCACGTGGTCGAGAGCCTTGACTCCGCCGAAGCTGAGCGAGAGGTTGTCAATCCGTAGTCGGACTCGCCCGTCAGTTTCCACCGATCATCGTCTCCTATGAAGTGACGTGCTCTTCTCCGTGCAGTCAGTTCCGTCAGCTAGGAGTGGCCTTCTCGTGCAACAGGTGCATCACGTGGTTACGTCCTGGCAGACGATCACGGTCGCATCATCGTCCACGGCGTCACAGCAAATGGTTGTTGCTGTCACTCTCCAATCTGCCACTCGGCTATTGTCCTTGCATTGGCCTGTGCGGCAAGTGTAGAGTCGGGCTCTTATGCGCGAAGATCCTGAGCAACTGCCCCCATGAAGTATGTGGGCTCCCTAGCCAGCGTCGGGTCCAAGATTCGCGGCGCGACATGATCGACAACAAGAGCTGGCCTGGGCTCCAGAACGTCTACTCGCCGGGCTCCTTGGCTTCTTCTTCGCGCAGGAGCGGAATAAGCATGGGCTCACGGACAGCCCATATGGCACGGAACGCACCCATGAGTGCTTCTGCATCTCTGGCACGGCAAGCCTGATAGATATTGCGATAATTCGCAAGTCGTTGTGGAACAAGCTCAGGAAGGGATGAGAAGTAGCGACGGTATTGCTGGGATAAGATCCCAGAGGCTTGAGAGGATACGCAGGAGGTGCTCTTTTTCGCTCGCCTTGAAGACGGTGAAAAAGAATTCGCGCACCAATCTCAGTCGACGATTGATATCATTGAAGTCGGCTTCGGCTGCCTCAATCTCCTCCAAGAGGAGTCTAAGGCGGTCGATCGGGATCCGCTCAAAGTTCTCCGCGGCCCACCGACACGCCAGATCCTCCAATTCTTCTCTGATACGGTAGATCTCTTCGTACTCAGAGACAGAGAGTCTGGCGACCGTTGCGCCGCGACGTGGGCGAAAAATGACGAGGCCTTCTGCCTGCAACTGGCGCAAAGCTTCACGGATTGGCATCGTGCTGACGCCAAACGTGTGGGCCAGATCATCCTGGCGGAGGCGGTCGCCAGGGCCCAGTTGGCCATCGAGGATCATGTCCCTGATTCTGTCAACGACGGCCTCCTGGACATTGGGGTACTCAATGATGGAGAAAGGAGAATTGGCAGGTGTTGCCACAGATGACGATGCTCTCTCTTCCTTCGGTCGTATATTCGATATTCGATATTCTAGCCCATTCCCAGCGGGCTGTCAAGCACCCGGCGAGCCCGGCGGGAAACATAGGCTTCCTTCCGTACAATGGCTCCGCTGCGATTCCCATGTCCAACTGCGAGCAGTCGAAAACTACCTCTCCGCCGAGACCTGCTGTCGGCACGCGGCATGGAGAGCTTCAGCGCCTGCCTCTCCTGCCTAGGGCTTTGCGCACATCTTCAGCTGTACAGCTCTCTGATCGCCCTTTTCAGCACTTTGCCAGCTGTGCTCTTAGGCAATTCGTCGACAACGATGAACTGCTTCGGAACTTTGAAACCAGCCAGACGGGCTTTCAGGAAGTCTCTTAGCAAGGTCGCGTCCACCTGGTGACCTCCCCGCTCAACGATGAACGCGGTCACCCGTTCCCCGTACTCCTCGTCGGGTAGTCCAACCACCGCACACTCCAACACCTCGGGGCGGGTGTAAAGGATTTCTTCGACCTCCCGGGGATAGACGTTCTCACCACCGCTGATGATCATGTCTTTCAAGCGGTCCACAATATACAGGTAGCCGTCCTCGTCCATTACTCCGATGTCGCCAGAACGAAACCAGTCTCCCCAGAAAGCAGCCTCTGTCTCTTGAGGATTGTTCAGATACCCCTTGGTGATATTGGGCCCGCAAATGCAGATTTCCCCCGCTTCCCCCTGTTCCAGGGCGTTTCCCTCAAGATCCCGGATCTCGACTTGCACCAGATTCACCGGAGTTCCCACCGATCCGACCACATGGCGATAGTAATGGTTGTAGGTCACCATGCTAGCGCTCTCGGTCATACCGTACGATTCGTAGATGTCAAGCCCGGTTCGTGCCTTCCACTCCCGCACCACTTCAGCAGCCATGCTTGCAGCAGCGGAGAAGGAGTAGGAAACCGAGCCTATCCTGTTCCGAAGGTCCGGCACTCTCAACAATCGAATGTAGATGGTCGGCACCGCTAGAAACTTGGTCACCCGATGACGTTCAATGGCCTCCAATGCCTCCTCCAAGTCAAAGGCAGGCTGCAGGACCAGCCCACCGCTGGTGAAGACGGTGGCACCCACGATGTGGATTTGGGCGAACACATGGTTCAAAGGCAGAAAACAAAGGGCTCGATCATTTTGGGTTGAGCGTTCATAATGCGCGACGTTGAAAATTGACGTCTGCAGGTTTTCGTGGGTCAGCATAGCCCCTTTGGGGATACCGGTGGTTCCGCCGGTGTAGAGGATGGCCGCGGTATCGTGCCGATCCCGTTCAACAGTCTTGAACTCGGGCGAGCCTCTTTCAGCCAGACCTTCGTATGAGATGTCTCCACGAGCGCAAACGACCAGTTCCAGATGTGGCCGTATCAGATAGTCTCCCAAATCGTCTAGCTTCTCATCCGCGGTGAACAGGACCTTTGGCTCACAGTCGGCCAGCGTTCTACTTAGTTCATCTTTCCTCAGTAGGTGCGAGAAGGTCACGGCCACTGCACCGGCCTTGAGGGCGCCGAAGTAGAAGACCAGCCAGGCATATGAATTCGGGGCACAAAGTGCTACGTGATCCCCAGGTCGCACCCCAACGCTAACCAGCGCCGAGGCAATTCGATTCGCATCTCGCCGGAATTCAGAATAGGTGACGCTGGTATCTCCTTCGATAACCGCGACGCTCCTGGGAAAGTAAAAGGCTGCACCATCGAGATTGGTGGCGATATTCATGTCTACTATTCCCTTGTATCACCTCTGGCTATGTGTGTTCATGATCCCACTTGTCCCACCAAGACATACAGTCCCGGTCCCTGCTTTGGAGCCAGTCGAGCGGAGCCAGGATCATTCCAACCTCTCCGCCGGCTCCCCTGGTTCACCCCATTGCCCATGGAGACTGGTCTTGCTGCTGCAACAATCTGCGCTCAATCTTCTGAGGAATCGCCTTCATGTCGCCCCAGGATATGCATTGAGTGGGACAGGCCATGCTACACGCTGGCTCTTGATCGCTTTTCAGCCTTTCATAGCAGAGGTCGCACATCAGCGCCACTTCCCTCTCCTCATCGAACCGCATGGCGCCAAACGGGCGTGCCTCAATCGTGCCGGTTGCTCGACAATCCGGCTCGTGAGGCGACTGCCAATGCTGAGAATTACTCCTCGCTCACGTCTGCACCCTGGTCAGGTCAGAACGGGCAACACGACCGCGGAGGGGTGAGTCGCATCGTGGTGAACCTCCTGCTCGGCTGCACACATCGTCGTCGCGGTCGCCAGTGGCTCCCCGCTGCCCAAGTTGCGCGCGAAACGGGGATGGGCGCCGCTGGAGACCTGGAGTCGCACGCGGTGCCCACGACGGAAGCGGTAAGCGGTCGGCCACAGGTCGATCACTACCCGGCGGTGGCCAGCCGGTTCCGGTGCCGGGCGGCCTGGGCGCAGGCGCAGCAGCCCGTCGCAGATGTTCATCGACCTGCCCGACGGATCAACGTCGCACAGTCGGGCGAAGAAGTCTGTGTGCTCCAGGCTGGACTTAACATAGAGCTCTGCCTGGACGGGGCCAATGACCTCCAGATCCTGCTGCAGGGGCTTGCCGGTGTAGACAAGGACATCCGGTCTCGCTTCTAGAGCCCGATTGTCCTTGGAACCCGCCTTCATGCCGATAAGCACACCCCCAACGTTCGGCGTCGGGTCGGCGGGGTCATACCGATAGCGATCCGGCACGGACTCGCTCGGTGGATCGGTGCCGAGGCCTCCCCCCGGCTGCAGGTACCAGCGCTGAGGCTGGTACCCGGGCGGGGGCCATTCGGCAAAATCGCGCCACTCTTCGGCGCCCATGACAAAGAGTCGCACAGGCGCCTCTCGGAGCCCGCTGTGGTCATCCAGCAAGTGCGCTCGCAGCCAGGCCAACGACTCGCGCGCGCTAACAGCCATACAACTCATGTTCATGTGCGACCAGGGCCCGATCAACAGGTACGGCTCCCGAACCGCCCTGCGGAGCGCGACGTAGTCCGCCATCATCCAGGGCAGGAAGATGTCGTACCAGCCGCCAACCAGGCTGACCGGTGCCGTTACCTCGGAGACCGTCTGGCTGAAGTCCGCACTATCCCACCACTCGTCCCCTGGCTCGCTGTGCTCGAGCCAGTCCTGCCAGAAATGCATTTGCCTCCCGAGTGCTAGTTCGTCAGCGTCTTTCAGTGGCAGATGCATAGAGATCGACTCGAGCTTGCCCGCGCCGAATAGGCTAGCCAACATGCCGAGCCGCGACCCCTCCTGCTTGCCAATAGTGCTAGTCCAGAATAGGGGACCATCGAGGGAGAAGCCCTCCCCAGGATAGGTCTGGCTGCGGAACTCGGAGGCGGTGATCTGGGCCGCCATGGCCTTCAGCTCAGGTCCGGCGTCGCGGGCGATCGCCCACTGGACGAAGCCGAGATAGCTGGAGCCCATGGTCGCAACTTCGCCAGAGAACCAGTCCTGCGCCTTCATCCATTCGATGGTGGCTAGACCGTCGGCTCGCTCCTGGTGAAAGGGGTTCAACTCCCCACCCGACCCGAAGGTGCCCCGGCAGCTCTCGATCAGCACCTGGAAGCCGCGTTCCGCAAAGGGAGGGCCATACTGGAGGCCAAACATGCCGCCCTTGCCATAGGGTGAACGGACCAAGATCGTCGGGGGCTTGCCGGCCCCACGCGGGTAGTAGTGGTCGGCCAGCAGCACTACTCCGTCGGGCATCGGCACCCGGAGGTCCTTATCGACAGCCACCTGCCGCGTCTCAGCTGGCGGGAGTTTGAAGACCCATCCGACGAGACGGCTAGACATGCTCACAATCGCCCTCCTTCAAGACCGCGGTATTAGGATACATGTCCAGTAATACCCCCTTCACACCCAGGGACGGTGTGGTCTCAAGGGCAGTCCTCCGCCGACGGGTATGCTTGCGCCGGTGACATATGCCGAAAGCTCTGAGGCCAAAAACAGGGCAACCCCAGCGACATCGTCCGGAACGCCCACCCTCTGCAAGGGTGTAGTCTTGCCTACTGCATCAAAGAATGCATCCTTCTCTTCGTCTGTCTTTGACTTGACTATATGATCCCAGAATGGGGTGCGAATAGGGCCCGGCAGGATAGCGTTGACATATACGTTGAAGCGGCCCAATTCACAGGCCATGTCATGGGTCAAACCTACGATTCCGGCTTTGGCGGCGTGGTAATCAGGTCCAATGGTAGGAGGATCGATCCAGCCCAAAGAAGAGACGTTGATAATCTTGCCGTATCTTCTTTCTTTCATATGGGGTACGACTTCCTTGCAGCACAGAAAAGCCCCCTTCAAGTTTAGTGCCACCATCTTGTCCCATTTCTCTTCAGTTACACTGGCTACTCCCAAAGCAGGAGGCAATTCTTCGCCCGCTCCCTGGCTGCCTGCACCTGCGTTGTTGACTAGGATATCAATCTTCCCAAACGTACTGATGACCTCGTCTACCATGTTGCGCACCTTGTTGCTGTCTGTTATGTCACACTCAATAGCTAGGCCTTCGCTTCCCCTTTTTCTTACTTGACGTAATGTCTCGTTTGCATCCTGTGTGTTAATGTCAGCGATAGCAACGTTGCACCCTTCCTCGGCGAACTTGACGGCTATGCTCCTTCCGATTCCCGTGGCTCCCCCAGTGACTATGGCAACCCTATCTGAAAGCAGCATCTTTCTTCCTTTCAGTTCTGTCTCAGAACATCTGCTTCAGGCCACTTCACTACTGTGGCCCGTTGGCACCTCAGCAACTCCTGCAATCTCACAGGATCACCAACCTAGGCCCATTGCTCCCTGAAATCATCGTCTTCGATATCTCAAGGACTTCACATTCCTCCTATTTGCGCTATGGACCACTCTACGGCATCCAGAATCTGGTCGATCTCAGCCATCGTACTTATGGGCGTGGGACACAGCAACATGATGTCATCTCCCACACTGCCATAGAGCACTCCTCTTTCACGTGCCAGGCGGCTTACCCGAAACCCCACTCGCCTATTCGGATCGAATCGCTTCTTTGAGCGCTTGTCAGCCACCAACTCAATACCCCGCATGAGGCCAAGCCCGCGGACATCACCTACATATGGCGACTCTTCTTTCAAAGTATCCAAGCGGTCTCCAATGTGCTCACCCAACGTTGCCGCCTTCTCCACCAGATTCTCTCGCTCCATAATCTCAATGACCTTCAACGAAACGGTACACGCCACTGGATGTCCTGTGAACGTATGCAGGTGCGGAAAGGGTTTGTTCGTCTCAGTCATGCCCTTATAGACTTCTTCAGTTACGCCCACGGCAGCCATTGGCATATAGCCGCTACTGATCCCCTTTGACGATGTCATGAGATCCGGTATGACATTCCAATGCTGATGGGCCCAGAACTTACCCGTCTTACCAAAGCCCGTTACTACCTCATCCATGATCATGAGTACGTCATGCTTTGAGCAAATCTCCCTCACCTTGGACCAGTATTCCGGCGGAGGCGGAATGAACCCCTCAGAGCCCACCACGGGTTCAGCAATGAAGGCAGCCACAGTATCTTCGCCTTCCCTCTCAATGGTCCGCTCTAATGCTTGGGCGCACGCGATTTCACAGCTGGGATAGGATTCGTCAAGTGAGCAGCGATAACAGTAAGGAGTCGGTATGGAGATGAAGCCAGGTGCGAACGGGGCAAAGTCACTATTGTCGAGACCCGCATGGGTAGCAGTCATTGCAGCGTAGGTGGCTCCATGATAGCTCCTATCCCGGCAGATTATCTTATACTTGTCGCGACCTTTTTGCCGCCAGTACCAACGGGCGATCTTGAAGGTACACTCGACAGCATCAGAGCCGCTATTCTCGAAGATAAAACGCCGCAGCCCCGGTGTGACTTCCGCCAGCTTGCGCGATAGCTCAATCCTCGGCATGCTCGACACACCGCCAAAGGAAACGGTATTGGCAAGCTTCACCATCTGCGCGCTCGCCGCCTCAGCCACTTCCTTGTTGCCGTAACCCACGACGTTGCACAGCCCTGAAGAGCTGCCATCGAGATATTCCTTACCATCAATGTCCCTGATCCTGATACCGGAACCCTCAACATAGATTATGCTGCCTGATTCGGCCCATTGGTCTGGAACAACCACTGCCTCCAATCCGTG